>Ga0316208_1000611_pt1 | contig 40650 bp, 38 predicted proteins | sample 3monopyrite_MG_FD_204944 | JGI IMG/M metagenome (GOLD analysis project Ga0316208, IMG submission 204944) | Microbial mat bacterial communities from mineral coupon in-situ incubated in ocean water Damariscotta River, Maine, United States -... | ecosystem: Environmental > Aquatic > Marine >...
ATTGAGATTATGGACTTGTTAAACAAAAGACCACGAAAGAAATTGAATTTTAAAACACCAGAAAAAGTATTTTTTGATAACTTTAACCTAGAAAATAAAAAACTTGCATTAGCTAGTTGAATCTACCAAATTAGAATTATTGTTGTTTGATATGGTTTTGTTGCCCTATTTCTTATCTTTAACCCCTTGTTTAAAAATGTAATGAACATCTTTCGATGAAAAATATACAAATGGTCGACTTAAAGTCGCAATACCAAAAAATAAAACCTGCTGTTGATAAAGCAATTAGTGAAGTTCTTGAATCTGCACAGTTCATTAATGGACCTGAAGTAAAGTCGTTTCAAACAGAAATGGAAGCTTATCTTGCTGTGAAACACGTCATTCCATGTGCTAATGGCACGGATGCTTTGCAAATTGCATTGATGGCACTTGGATTACAACCCGGTGATGAGGTAATTACTACTTCTTTTACATTCATTGCAACAACTGAAGTTATCGCTTTATTAGGTTTGAAACCAATTTTTGTTGACGTTGATTTAGATACTTTCTGTATAGACGCAACTAAAATTGAAGCAGCAGTAACTGATAAGACAAAAGCAATTGTCCCTGTTCATTTATATGGGCAAGCGGCAAACATGGAAGAAATTTTATTGGTAGCTAAAAAGCACAATTTAGTCGTAGTTGAAGACAACGCCCAAGCAATTGGAAGTAATTATCATTGTGTTGATGGAGATCAAAAAACAGGAACTCTAGGTGATATTGGATGTACGTCTTTTTTTCCTTCAAAGAATTTAGGATGCTACGGTGATGGAGGCGCTATTTTTACAAATAACGATGAGTTAGCAGCTAAAATGAGAATGATTGTGAACCATGGGCAAAGTAAAAGGTATTACCATGACCTCGTTGGTGTTAATTCTCGACTGGATAGTATTCAAGCGGCTGTTTTAAGAATCAAGTTGAGAGAATTAGATAATTATATCGCGGCAAGAAGAAAAGTGGCTGACTACTACGATAGCTTCTTTGCTCCATTCGACGGAATCAAAACACCTATGAGAGGAACACAATCTAGTCATGTTTTTCATCAATACACATTAACATTAGAAGGAATTGATAGAGATGCATTGAATCAATACCTAGCAGAAAAAGGAATTCCTTCAATGATTTATTATCCTGTACCTGCTCATAAGCAAAAGATGTTTAGTTCATTTGGTTCTGCGGAAACGATTCTACCTATTACTGATTGGTTGGGAGAAAGAGTCCTTTCTTTACCAATTCATACAGAAATGGATGAGGAGCAATTGTCTCATATTTGCAATGGAATTGCAGAGTTCATGAAAGTAAACGCTTAATTGGATTCAATGAAAAAAATTGCGGTCATAGGCACGGGTTATGTTGGGTTGGTTACAGGAACATGTTTTGCTGAAACTGGAAACCAAGTAATTTGTGTGGATATTGATGAGAGCAAAGTGGAGCGAATGCGAAAAGGAGAGGTTCCTATTTACGAACCTCATTTGGATGTCGTTTTTGAGCACAATATTAAGGCAAACCGTATTTCTTTCACAACGAATTTGAAAGAGGCAATTGATTTTGCAGAAATAATTTTTTTGGCACTACCAACTCCACCGGGAGAAGATGGTTCTGCTGACTTGAGCTATGTTCTTGGAGTTGCAGAAAATCTAGGTAAAATGATGACTGAATATAAGGTTATCGTCGATAAATCAACTGTTCCTGTTGGAACAGCTCAAAAAGTTGAGGCTAAAATTAAAGAAAATGCAATAGTTGATTTTGCCGTTGTATCTAATCCAGAGTTTTTAAGAGAAGGTTTTGCCATTGATGACTTTTTAAGTCCTGATAGAGTAGTTGTTGGCACATCGGATGAGCGTGCAGTTCAAATAATGACAGAATTGTATAAACCATTCATTCGAGATGGCCATCCATTGATTATTATGGATGAAAAATCTGCAGAACTGACCAAATATGCAGCCAATTCTTTCTTAGCAACCAAGATTACTTTCATGAACGAAATGGCCAATTTCTGTGAAATAGTTGGAGCGGATGTCGATAAAGTCAGAGAAGGAATAGGTTCAGATTCTCGAATTGGACATAAATTTTTATACTCAGGAATTGGATTTGGAGGGAGCTGCTTCCCAAAAGATGTCAACGCACTATTAAAAAGTGGTGCAGACGCTGGTTATCAATTTGAAATCATTCAAAGCGTATTGAATGTCAATGAAAATCAGAAAATTGTCTTAGTAGAGAAAGTGAAGAATTACTTTGGTGATTTGAAAGGTATGCAATTCGCATTATGGGGATTGGCTTTTAAGCCAGACACGGATGATATTCGAGAGGCATCAGCCCTGTACATGATCGATGCATTGGTTGGTGCTGGAGCAAAAATTGTTGCATTCGACCCTGAAGCAATGGATAACGTGAAAGAAATTGTTGGTGATGATGTTACATTTGTCAACGACCAATACGACGCCTTAAAGGATAGTGATGCTCTTCTTATTGCAACTGAATGGAAAGCATTTGTCAATCCAGATTTTGATAAAATGAAAGCAATTTTAAAAGAACCAATCATTTTTGACGGTAGGAATATTTACGATTTGAAAGAGATGAAATTGAAAGGTTTTTATTATAATTCTATTGGTAGAAAAACAGTTCTTAAATAAACCAGATGGCAGAAAGAAAAAAGATATTAATTACAGGAGCAGCCGGATTTTTGGGTTCTCATTTATGTGATTTTTTCGTTGCTAAGGATTATTATGTTATCGCAATGGATAATTTAATCACTGGAAGAATAGAGAACATTGAACATCTTTTCCCTTTAGAGAATTTTGAATTTTGCAATCATGATGTGACCAAATTCATTCATGTTCCTGGTAATTTAGATTACATTCTTCATTTTGCTTCACCAGCGAGTCCTATTGACTATCTGAAAATTCCTATTCAAACATTGAAAGTGGGATCATTAGGAATTCACAACTGCCTTGGGTTGGCAAAAGCAAAGAATGCGAGAATCCTTATTGCTTCAACTTCTGAAGTGTATGGCGACCCAGAAGTCCATCCTCAAACAGAAGATTATTGGGGGCATGTTAATCCTGTTGGTCCGAGAGGAGTTTATGATGAGGCAAAACGTTTTCAAGAAGCTATCACGATGGCATATCATACTTTTCATAAAGTGGAGACTCGTATAGTAAGAATTTTTAATACTTACGGACCGAGAATGAGACTGAACGATGGTCGTGTTTTACCTGCATTTATTGGTCAAGCTCTGCGCGGTGAAAATTTAACCATTTTTGGAGATGGTTCGCAAACTCGTTCATTCTGTTATGTAGATGATTTAGTCGAAGGTATTTATCGTTTATTGAATAGTAATTGCAGCGATCCTGTTAATGTAGGAAATCCTTCTGAAATTAGTATTGCAGATTTTGCACAAGAGATAATTAAACTGACAGGTACTGATCAGAAAGTGATCTTTAAAGGATTGCCTATAGATGACCCAAAACAAAGACAGCCTGATATTACCAAAGCAAGAGAAATCTTAAGTTGGGAGCCAAAAATTGGTAGAGAAGAGGGACTGAAGAGAACCTATAAATACTTCAAAAATTTACCAAAAGAAGAATGGACGGCAACCGCTCATTATAATTTTGAAAAATACATCGTACGCTAATGAATTATTTCGCACATGAAACGGCAGTGATTGACGAAGGTTGTCAAATTGGAGAGGGTACTAAAATCTGGCACTTTTCTCATGTGATGCCAAAATGTTCTATTGGAGAAAATTGCAATATCGGCCAAAATGTTGTCGTTTCGCCCAAGGTTGTTTTAGGCAAGAATGTAAAAATTCAAAACAATGTGTCTTTATACACTGGAGTCATCTGTGAAGACGATGTTTTTTTAGGCCCTTCAATGGTTTTTACAAATGTAATGAACCCGAGAAGTGCTGTAGTTCGTAGAGGTGAATTCCTAAAAACGATTGTAAGAAAAGGAGCAAGTATTGGTGCGAATGCAACCATTGTTTGTGGTCATGATATTGGTAGATTTGCATTTATTGGAGCAGGTGCTGTGGTAACAAAAACAGTTCCCAATTACGCATTAGTTGTGGGAAATCCTGCACGGCAAATAGGCTGGATGAGTGAATTTGGTCATCGTTTAAATTTTGATGCATCTGGAATTGCAATTTGCGAAGAAAGTAAAGAGAAGTATAAATTAGTGAATAAAGAAGTAGTTAAAGTTAGTGATACATTGAGCTGATTTATACTTTCAATGAGCATTCAATAAATCATTTTAACAGTGTTATAGAATATAAAATATGACTGACAACCAGAAAATAAAATTTGCAATTATCGGAGCGGGTCACATTGGAAAACGACATGCCGAAATGATTCACCGAGAGAAAGAAAGTGAATTGGTTGCTTTAATTGACATTAGAGCAAAAGAAGAATGTGGTGCACAAGATTTTGATGTCCCATTTTTTAACTCTATAGAAGAATTGGTTACCTCAGGATTGGAATTTGATGTGCTGAATGTGTGTACCCCAAATGGTCTGCACGCTGAACAAAGTATTAAAGCATTATCTGCTGGCAAACATGTTGTTTGTGAAAAACCAATGGGGCTTTCTAAAGATAATTGTGAGAAGGTGATTTTTAAATCATTACAGATGTCTAAGAATGTATTCTGCGTTATGCAAAACCGATATTCTCCTCCTTCAGAATGGATCAAATCTGTTATCGATGCAGAATTGTTAGGTGATATTTTCATGGTGCAATTAAATTGTTACTGGAATAGAGATGATCGTTATTATAAAAAGGGAGGATGGAAAGGGACTCCTGATTTAGATGGAGGAACATTATTCACGCAATTTTCTCATTTTATTGATATTATGTATTGGCTGTTTGGCGATATTGATAATATTTCAGGAAAATTTGCCGATTTCACACACGAAAAATCAACAGCATTTGAAGATTCAGGTTTTGTAAATTTTGATTTTGTAAATGGTGGGATGGGAAGTTTAAATTACTCCACAGCTGTGGCCAACCAGAATTTAGAATCTTCCTTGACAATTGTAGGAAGCAAAGGAAGTGTGAAAATTGGCGGACAATACATGAACGAAGTGGCAGTTTGCAATATTCAGGATTATGAAATGCCCGAATTGAAAGAGTCTAATCCAGCTAATGATTATGGACCATATAAAGGTTCAGCAGCAAACCATAATTACGTTATTAAAAACGTCATTGACACATTAAAAGGAAGAACAACGGCAACCACAAACGCTTTAGAAGGTCTTAAGGTTGTTGAAATTATTGAAAGAATATATAAAGTAAGAAATGAGCAACTCGATTTATAATAAATTAGTCAACAAAGAAGCAAAATTAGCAGTAGTTGGACTTGGATACGTAGGATTACCAATTGCATTAGAATTTGCAAAGAAAATTTCTGTCGTTGGTTTTGACATCAATGAAGAACGTGTTGATATGATGAGGAATCATGAAGATCCTAGCAAAGAATTGAATAAAACTGATTTCGATAATAGTGACATTACGTTTACGGCAATCGTAGAAGAAATGAAAGATGTGAAATTCTTTGTTGTGGCCGTTCCAACTCCAATTGACGATGCTAATTTACCCAATCTTGGTCCTTTATTAGCTGCCAGTAAAACGGTTGGAAAGGTTTTGAAGAAAGGCGATTATGTGGTTTTTGAATCAACAGTTTATCCTGGCTGTACGGAAGAAGATTGTATTCCGGTTCTGGAAGAAGTTTCTGGGTTAAAATTTCCAGAGGATTTTAAAGTCGGTTATTCTCCTGAAAGAATTAATCCGGGAGATAAAGAACACACACTCCAAAATGTCATTAAGGTGGTTTCTGGCTGCGATGAAGAGTCTCTAGATAATATTGCAAAAATCTATGAATTAGTTGTTGGAGCGGGAGTGCATCGCGCCGCATCCATAAAAGTTGCTGAAGCAGCAAAAATTATTGAAAATACACAACGAGATGTCAATATCGCATTGATTAACGAGTTATCTATAATATTTAATAAACTCGGAATTAACACGTTTGACGTACTTGAGGCAGCTGGCACTAAATGGAACTTCCTGAAATTCTCTCCAGGATTAGTTGGAGGTCATTGCATAGGTGTTGACCCATACTACTTGACGCATAAAGCACAACAGGCAGGTTATCATTCTAAAGTGATTACAAGTGGTCGCTATGTGAACGACTCAATGGGATTCTATATCGGAAAACAAACAGTAAAGAAAATTTTAGCAACTGGTAAACATATACAAGATGCGAAAGTATTGGTGATGGGAGCAACGTTTAAAGAAGATGTAAGTGATATTAGGAATTCTAAAGTAATTAACATTATAACAGAGTTAAAATCTTTTCAGGTTCAGGTTGATTTGATGGACCCTCATGCGTCTTCATCAGAAATGCTCGATGAATATGGAGTCGGACTTACAGAACATTCATCTAATGATTATGATGCAATTATCGTAGCTGTTAATCACAAAGAATACAAAGAAATGTCAGAAGATCAGTTTTGTACTATGATGAAAGACGACAAAGGCATTTTTGTCGATGTGAAAGGTATTTTTAAAGGAAAAATTAAGAATTTAGAGTATTGGAGTCTTTAGGAATAAGAATTAGTAAATGAAAAAGTGGTTAAGTTCCTGATTATGACATTTACTTTTCTCTAAAATCAGCAATGGGATTATTCAATCGTTTCAAAAGTAAGGAAGTGCTTCCGAAAATTGATTTATCATCCTTCAAAGTTGATATGCATAGTCATTTAATTCCAGGAATTGATGACGGCTCGCAATCCATGGATGAAACAATTGCTATGTTAGCAAAGTTTGAAAGCTTTGGTTACAAAAAAGTAATCACGACTCCTCACATCATGAGTGATTTCTATAGAAACACACCAGAAATTATATTAGAAGGCCTGGAAAAAGTGAAACAAACAGCAAAAAGATTAAATCTTAAAATTGAGATTGATGCAGCAGCAGAATACTACTTTGATGAAACTTTGATCGAGAAATTGGAGAAAAAGGAAAGACTATTGACTTTTGGTGACAATTATGTGCTTTTTGAGTTCTCTTTTCATGTAGAACCTCCACAAATTGACAAGTTACTTTTCGAATTATTGTCGCAAGGTTACAAACCAGTTTTAGCTCATTTTGAGCGCTATATGTTTCTGCTTAACACACCAGAAAAAGCAAAAGAATGGAGAGAAATGGGGATCAATATTCAAATGAACTTCAATTCTCTAGGAGGCCACTATGGGCCTGAAATTCAAAAACAAGCAGAGTGGTTAGTTGACAATAAACAAATAGATTTCGTTTCAACAGACTGCCATAGAATGGATCATCTATTGATTCTGGAAAAAAATTTAGTGAACCCTTATTTTCATAAGTTGCTAGAACTTGATTTAAAAAATGGGGATTTGTTACGTTGAGAAATGTTGTCTATATTTAACATAAAATAATTCAAGTATGAATTCGAACTTAGCAGTATTAATAGATGGGGACAATATTCCTTCAGCTCATGTTAAAGAAATGATGGAGGAAATTGCAAAATATGGCAATCCTACAATCAAAAGAATTTACGGGGATTGGACTAGTCCACATTTATCGAAGTGGAAAAACGTACTTCTGCAAAATGCAATTACTCCAATTCAACAGTATGCTTATACCAAAGGAAAAAATGCAACCGATTCTGCAATGATAATCGATGCAATGGATATTTTGTATTCTGAAAAGGTAAATGGATTTTGTTTAGTTTCTAGTGATAGTGACTTTACTAAATTAGCTACTAGACTGAGAGAAGCTGGTATGCAGGTAATTGGAATAGGTGAAAAAAAAACACCGACCCCTTTCATCGTTGCTTGTGATAAATTTATTTACATTGAAATTATTAGAAAACAGACTGAGAAAAAAGAGAACATCAATCAAAATGATGATGTAAAGGAGAGCATCGATAAAATTACGCCAAAAGTAATTTCACTTATAGCTAGTACAATAGCGGATTTGTCAGATGAAGAGGGATGGGCATTTCTGGGAGATGTAGGAAGTTTACTTCAAAAAAAACAACCTAATTTTGATTCAAGAAATTATGGATTTGACAAGTTGACACCTCTGATTAAATCAATGGGCAAGTTCGAACTTGAGCAACGAGACAATTCAAAAAGTAAATTCAAACTGATTTACGTTAAGATCAAATAATCATGCCTTTCGACGAATACCTTTCTGAACGTATCCATAATCAATTGGAGTCGATGCAACTCGATTTTTTTGCAAAAAGAATGATGGGAGGTTTAATCTTTATGGTCAACAACAAAATGTTTTGCGGCATCCATTATTCAAAAAAAAAGGAAATACATTTACTAATGGCAAGAATTGGTGAAGAAGCGTCAATCGATGCTTTGAATAAAAACGGTTGTCATCCGATGGATTTTACCGGTCGACCAATGAAAGGTTTCGTTTTCGTTACGCCGGATGGGTATGACAGAGAAGATGATCTTGAATATTGGTTACAACTTTGCAACGAATTTAATCCACTTGCTAAAGCAAGTAAAATGAATAAAAAGAAGTGATTTTCCTTACAAAAGATTTTTAACTTAATATCCACTCCAACTTCCTACTAACTGGTCTCCTCTTAGCATCAAGCTTGGAAAGGGGATTTTCAAGTAGTTAAATTGCTTTACAATCGCTTTAAGCCAGGGTCTTTTAATAGGTAAACGACTAAAATCGATATCTAGAGAAAGTAAAAACTCTCTTTTTTCATTGTAAGTTATACCTGACACCACATCTGTGTAGGAAGATTTATTACCAATTAATTTTGCATCAACACTATAGCCTATAGAAAGGCATGCCCATTTTGGAATTTTACTATTCTTAAAAAAAGTACCTGGACTAAAGCTTAGCCAATAGGTTTGACCATTATAGTCTTTCAATAGTGATTCAGTAAAGTTACGACCTAATACAGCTGGTCGGATAGATGCATATTTAGTAGGGAGTGCAGAAAATTTTGGAATTATGCGTTCTTCTCCCCAAGCTAATTCTTGTCCCAAAAAAGACAGAGAACCCAACGTGTTAGCACCAACGTCTCCCCATGAAAAACCCCAATTCTTGCTGTATCCATCCAAAATCTCAAAGGTAGATTGATAACCAACACTTATCCCTGTTCCGATGATGAGAGAAGTTTTCTTACTGACCCCTGACCATCGATAGAGATCCGAAGTCAACTTATTGATTTTATAGGCAGTATAAAAATGACCAACCTTGTCCATTTGCAACCATTCTTTATTGTCGTTGAAAAATTGAAACTTACTCTTTGGAATATCCTTGTACCAAATTTGAGATAAACCAATGATGCTGCTCGCCCAAACAGTTGAAACACTTGAAGTAATTGCAATTACACGTTTATTATTGAGAGAATCTGAAGGCAGAAACAATTGCTGACAAAAGGTACTGTGTGTGGAGCCAATTAAAAAGAATAAAAAAATGGTTTTAAGCATAGAAGACGAAATTACGGCAAAAGAATAGAAGATATGTATAATTTTCTTTGAAAGTAGTCGTTTTACTACTTATTCTCCTATTTTTGTCTGCTGTTATTTTGTGGCCTCAAGATGGTTGAATTTAAGGATAACATTCATTAACTTTAGAAAAAATGAATAAGATTGTAAAAGATTGGAATGATATAAAAATCAATGATAGCTGGGCAATTTTTAAAATTGTTGCAGAATTTGTTGAAGGGTACGATAGAATGGCTAAAATAGGACCGTGTATTTCTGTTTTTGGATCTGCTAGAACAAAAGAAGCGAACAAATACTATCAGCTGGGTGTAGAAGTATCAAAGCTATTGGCCGAAGGTGGTTATGGAGTAATAACGGGTGGAGGCCCTGGTATTATGGAGGCTGGAAATAAAGGCGCCCAAGAAGGCGGCGGTAAATCAGTTGGTTTAAATATCGATTTACCATTTGAGCAAAATCATAACCCATATATCGATCAAGAACATAATTTAGAATTTGACTATTTTTTCGTTAGAAAAGTTATGTTCGTTAAATATGCACAAGGTTTTGTTGTTCTTCCTGGAGGTTTTGGGACTTTAGATGAATTATTCGAAGCGCTGACATTAATCCAAACTAAAAAAATCAATCAACGACCTGTTGTTTTAATAGGAAGTGAGTATTGGAGCGGGCTAATGAGTTGGGTGAAATCAACCATGCTGGAGATGGAAAATAATGTATCGGCAAAAGATTTGGATTTAATCAAGGTGGTTGATACTGCTCAAGAGGCTTATGATGCCATAGATGAATTCTATAAGCATCATGAACTTTCTCCAAACTTCTAACGTATATTTGTACTTAATAAACTGTAGTTATGTTAATTAAATTATGGAATTATGTGAAAAGTAAAAGATTCTTACTGAATCTTGCAGCAATGATTGTTGCTTACTTCATAATAATTTTTGGATTTAAAGCGTATCTCGGTAGTAGAACCAATCATGGACAGAAAATTGAAGTGCCCAATTTTGTTGGGGAAAATCAAAATAATCTTAAAAATGTTTTGACAGGTTCTCAATTGTCCGTGGAAATACTGGATTCAATTTATGACCCGACAAAGGTCGAAGGCACTATTTTAGAACAGGACCCTATGCCAACTTCCCTTTCTAAAATATATGTGAAAGAAGGCCGTGTAGTAAGAGTGAGAGTATCTAAAAGAACACAATTGATAGAAATGCCTGATTTAGTAGATAAATCACAGCGTTTTGCTGAGAATATTCTCAATAATAGAAAAATTAGATATAAATTAGAATATCAACCTTCCAAAGAAGCACACGGAGCGGTTATTGATCAACAATATAAAGGGAAGTTCATCTTGCCAACCACAAAATTGCCTATTGGTTCAAGAATAACACTTATTGTAGGAAGGGATGAAAGTGGAGTATCTTTGGTTTTACCCAACCTCTTTGGCTTAACTATCGTCGAAGCTAGAGAGCGGATAGGAAATATGTCCAGTATGGACTTTATGGCAGTTTGCCCAAGTTGTATTACGCAAGCTGATTCTCTGATGGCGAGAGTAATTTCTCAGTCACCAGAGTTTTCAGAAGGTGCTGTGGTCGCTTCTGGAACAACTATTTCTGTTTATGCAGAAAAGGAATTTAGCGGTGAAACACCTTAAAAAATAAGAATGACAAATTTATTAACCGTACTGTTTTTCACATTCTCTTCCATTGCTTTTACTCAAGGAGAGGAGATAGGCCCATTGATGGGCAATCCTCAGCTACAAAAAAATGTGCAAAAAAACATTCTTAAGATGAATGACGGAACTTTTGACAGCACATTCATCTATACACAAGACACCATAAGTTTACCCGTTTTTGATGAATTCAGTAGCGATAAATTTCAAAAGTACAATGCCGATTACACAGATGTTGGTGTAACCTTTGACAAAGTATATCATCTAATGAGTACCACTGGTTTGGTTCTACCAAATAATGAACAATATACAACGCAAGTTACTTTCTATCGAACGATTGATCTTGCAAATGGTACTTTTAATGATGTGCCTTTCACGGATACGGTGATTAGAATTGGTGATTTGACAAGTTATCCAGTTACTTTTATTCCAACGAGCGTTTACCCACCATTCTATATATATGACACCATTGATTATCCAAACCCCGTTGATACAGTTTGGCTTTCTCCTGATGTTGTTCAAGATTCTGCAACACAGTTTTTTGCAAATGTGAATGATCTTTCTGCGATTTGGATGGATTCAGAAGCCTATCGAAATTTTACTTTCGCAAAAGAACCATGGTCTTTAGGAGTGGCAACTTTTGATGGATTAGATGAGGTTGGATTCCCGTATGAATTTGGATCAACGATTACCAATTATGCAGACCGACTAACATCTAAACCGATTGACATGGGGTCTCTAACAGCTGGTGATTCTGTATATTTTAGTTTTTTGTATCAACCGCAAGGTTATGGCGATGCTCCAGAATCGGGTGACTCTTTGATTTTAGAATTCTACGCTGTCGATCTAGATCAGTGGAAAAGAGTTTGGAGTGCGAATGGAAGCCCTTCTGCTGATTTTAAAATGGTTAACATAAGAATTGATAATCCAGATTATTTGAAAAAGGGATTTCAGTTTAGATTACGCAATTATGGCGGTCTCTCGGGTAGTTTGGATCATTTTCATGTCGATTATGTAAACTTAAGAGCGTTCTCGGGAATACAAGATACAGTGATTCGAGATTTTGCCATCGTTTACCCTGTAGAACATCTTTTGGATACCTATAGTTCAGTTCCATGGGATCATTATGTAAATAATGCTACCGGAAAAATGTCTTCCAATGTTGAAGTTCTGGTCAGAAACAGTGACAACGTCCCAGAGAATGAACAAGACGGTACAACCGAAATTCAGTATTCGGGAACAAATGAAGCGACGTATGTTTTACTTGAAAGTCAATTGAATAATGGGGATCTAAATTACTCTCCTTGGACGACCTATTCTTCATTGCATGATTTTAGTTTGGGTTTAGGCTTTGATATAAGTAAAACGGGTCCGAGAGAGGAATTTGACATTGTAACTGGAGTTACTCATCTCAATACTAGTTTTACACAGAACGACTCTTCTTATACCAAGCAAGTTTTTCAGAATTACTACAGTTATGATGATGGAACAGCGGAAGGAGCTTATGGTCCTCTTGGACTTCAAGCAAGATTGGCAATAAAGTACACCCCTTATGAAGCTGACTCTTTAATTGGAGCGAGAATTCACTTTGTTCCATCCGTTTATGATGTCTCCAGCAAATTGTTTATTCTTACTGTTTGGGATGATAATGGAGGGGTGCCGGGTAATGTGATCTATGAAGATGGTGTTTTTTTTCCAAGGCAACCTTATTATGAATACGACAGAGACATTTTCACGAATTACTACTTCATTGATACACAAAAAGTTCGTGTTAATGGAACTTTCTATATTGGATGGAAACAGTTCGATGCGGATCGATTAAATGTAGGTTTCGATAAAAATACAATTCACAATGACAAGACTTTTTTCAGTACTGACAATGGAATTTCTTGGACGCAATCGAGTATTCCTGGATCCGTGATGATTCACCCAATATTTTCAACAAGTTATGATGCAGTACTGGGGATTAAAGAAAAGGAAACGATCAAAGTGAATGTTCAACTATTTCCTAATCCAACATCAACTCAATTAACCATTGAAATAAACAATGCTGAATTTGAGTTTGCGGAAATTTACAACTTACAAGGTTGTGTTGTGAAGAAATCGAACGAGCAGATAATTGATTTTTCCGATATGCCAAATGGGATGTATCTAGTAAGAGTTAATGGTAAATTTGGACCTTTTAAAATCATCAAGAATTAATAATGACAGATAAAATTTCAGAAGATGAATCTACACGGGAGGATTTATTTGAGCATTACAAATTCATAGCTGACCCAGGTCAAGAATTATTGAGAATTGACAAGTTTTTGTTAGATCGATTACCAAATACTTCTAGAAACAAGATTCAAGTGGCCGCTAAAAATGGTAACATTCTAGTCAATAAAACTAAAGTTAAGCAGAATTACAAGATTAAACCTATGGATGAGGTTTCTATTGTTCTTCCTTATCCAGTGCGAGAGTTAGAGTTAATACCTGAGGATATTCCAATTGAAATCGCTTTTGAAGATGATGAATTAATCGTTGTGAATAAAGAGGCAAATATGGTAGTCCATCCTGGTTATGGGAACTATACAGGAACTTTAGTCAATGCATTGGTCCATCATTTTGACAATCTTCCTTCTCGGAGTCAAGACTATTTTGGAAGACCAGGCTTAGTTCATAGACTCGACAAACACACCACAGGTTTGCTGGTTGTTGCAAAAACGGAGTTTACTTTAACTAATCTAGCGAAGCAATTTTTTGATAGAACAACGGAAAGAAGATACTGGGCATTGGTATGGGGAGACGTAAAAGAAGATGGAACTGTAACGGGGCATGTAGGTCGTTCTTTGAAAAATAGAAAAGTAATGACTGTTTTTCCAGAAGGTGACAATGGAAAGCATGCGGTAACTCATTACAAAGTCTTAACAAGATACGGCTATGTTACACTTGTTGAATGTAAATTAGAAACGGGTCGTACACACCAAATTCGAGTCCATATGAAACATATAGGTCATACACTTTTTAATGATTTAGAATATGGCGGAGATTCTATTTTAAAAGGGACAACCAATTCAAAGTATAAAAAATTCATCCTTAACTGTTTCGATTTATTGTCCGGTCAAGCATTGCATGCTAAAACATTAGGATTCCAGCATCCGACTAAAAAAGAGCAAATCCAATTGTCATCTGATTTACCTCATGGATTTCAATCTGTGCTTGATAAATGGGAGAAATATACAGGTGTAGAATAGTTGATTCTCCTAAAAATGTAAAATAGTACCCTAAAGCAAGTCACATTTTATTTTTTTTATTAATTTTACGTACCATTATTGTGGTGTAATGTTTATACCAATATAAATTGAAATTTTAGCTTATGAAATTTAGTATTATTCTAACGATTGCTTTTTTATTTTCAGGATATCAGTCAATTGCACAGAACAAGTATGTTGTGAAAGCAAACTTAGCCTACGCTAGTGAAAATTACAGTGAAGCAGCTGAACTATGCGCTCAAGCATATACTAAGCTTTCTAGAAAGGGAAAGGCAGCCAAAAAATTAAAAGCTGACATGGCTTTTAAAACAGCAGAAAGCTTTCGTCAAACAGAACATTTTAGAGAAGCAAACGAATGGTACGATAGAACTATTTTATTAGAATACTACAATACAAACCCAGAGGTTTATTTGTACAATGGTGACATGTTGCAAATGATGGCTGAACAAGAAAAGGCAATCAAAAGTTACGATTTATATCTTGCATTGGTCCCTGGTGATGAAAGAGCAATTGCTGGAAAACAGTCTAGCTTGATGCATAAAGAATATGTTGCCGAGAAAACAAGACATCTTGTAGAAAATCAATCAACATTAAACAAAAAGCAATTTGACATGGCACCAATGTTTGGTGACAAGAAAAATTCTAAATTATACTTTGGTTCTGGTAGAGAGGGAGGCGAGAGCAAAACTCAAGATCCAAGAACTGGCGAATCTTATATGAATATTTGGGTTTCGGATAAGGATAAGAAAGGAAACTGGACAGAGCCTTATTTGGTAGTTGGAGATTTTGTTAATACAATCGATAATGAAGGCACGGTTGCTTTTGATTCTCGATTTAAAAAGATGTTCTTTACAAGATGTCCTAATGAGAAAAAGCAAAACTTAGGCTGTGATATTTGGGTTTCTACTGCAAAAGGGAAAAAAGAATGGAATGAGCCTACGAAATTGATTCTTAAAACGCATGATTCGATATCTGTAGGTCATCCAGCGACACTGGATGGTAAATATTTAATTTTCGCTTCTGATTTAGCAGGAGGCTTTGGAGGTAAAGATTTGTGGTACACAACATATAATAAAAAAACAGACACTTGGGCCACTCCTAAAAATATGGGACCAGAAATCAACACGAAAGGAAATGAATTATTTCCAAGTTTTGCTTTAAATGGAGATTTAATTTACTCGTCTGATGGACTGAAGGGTATGGGAGGTCTTGATTTGTTTAAGGCTAAGAAAGTAGGTGAAGGTAACTCTTGGGAGAACCCGACCAATTACGGATATCCTATCAATAGTATTTACAACGATTTTGCGCTAGTTGAGGACACCGAAAAGAATGGGTATTTTACTTCTGAAAGAAAAAGCAACAATGGAGAATATATCCCAGATTTGTATTCTTATGTTTTGCCTCCAAACTTATTTGACCTTAAAGTTAATATTAGTGAATTAGGCGACCCATCTCGAAAAATTGAAGACGCGAAAGTGGTTGTAACTTCATCAGACGGAAATACGTGGGAAGGATATACGGATAATTCAGGTTCTGTTTTTTGGGATAAAAAACCTACAGGTGACAGGTATGTGAATGAAGAAGTTGATTATACTATTCAAATTTCTAAAGAAGGCTACCATGAAGACAAGAATGGATCTAGCTTTTCTACAATGGGCCTAGATTATGCACAGAATTTTATAATCGATATGGCACTTTTACCTAAAAAACCAATTCGTTTACCAGAGGTTCGTTATCCCTTGAACAAATGGGATCTATTAGTTGATTCAACAATCAATTCGCCAGATTCTCTATTATTTGTGTATGATTTGTTGGAAGAATATCCAGGAATGATTTTACAACTAAACTCGCATACGGATTCTAGAGGTAGTAATAAGGCGAATCAAAAACTATCTGAAAATAGAGCAAAAGCTTGTTATATTTATCTAGTAAAGGAAAAAGGTGTTGACCCAAGAAGAATCGTTCCAGTTGGTAAAGGTGAAACTACTCCAAGAACAGTTTGGAAAAAAGCGGACCAATATCTAGTAACGCAACCAATTGATATGGACGGCGTGGAAGAAATAATTCTGACTGAAGCTTACATTAATAAGTACAGAAGGTCGGACAATAATCTGTTTAAGCAGTTACATCAGTTTAATAGACGTACAGATGCGGAGTTTATTTCTATGGATTTTAATGCTGCAACAGCGCCATCAGCTGATCTGAAACTAATGGAATATGTGAAATATCCATAAGATACATTTTTTTAAATAACTAAGCGTTCTGATTTTTTTAGAGCGCTTTTTTTATTAACTTAATGGTAACTTGATCCATTATGACAGAAAAATATTTACATTACATTTGGAAAAATAAACGTTTCCCTAGTATTGACGTTCGTTTATTTGATTTACAAAAAGCGACTATTCTTAATGTGGGAAAATACAATGAGAACGAGAGTGGTCCAGATTTTAAACATGGCTCCATCGAAATACAAGACATTATTCTTCATGGAAATATAGAGATGCACGTTAGAAGTTCTGACTGGTATCGACACAAACATCACCTTGATGATAATTACAACAATGTAATCCTACATGTTGTTTATATAAATGACAAACAAGTTATTCAAAATGGAGTTCGCTTACCAACATTAGAGCTAAAAAATCACATTGATGAGAGACATTTTCAGAAATACATGCGAAAACAACTAAAAGAGAATATTTTTCCTTGTAAGCATCAAATTAATGAAATAGATCCTTTCCATTTTAATTACATGAAAATTCGTGCTCTTACCGACAAGTTGAATGAGAAAGTTCGCGCTTTAAACGATGTTGGAATCAAAAGCAAAGAGGAGGCTTTATATCACCTTACAGGTTTGTCTTTTGGAACTTCTATTAACAAGTTGCCATTCAATAATCTACTTCATAAAGTACCATACTCAGAAGTCAGAAAATTATCTACATCGAAAAAACATACTGTTATTTTAAGCGAAAGTGGAATTATTCAGCAACGCCCAAAGGAAAGTAATTCACAAAAAAAAGGTTGGCATTACAAAGGGACGAGACCTTCAAACTTCCCATCTATTCGAGTCAGACAATTCGCTCTGATAGCTGGGAAATTTGACTTTGAGACTTCTTTACAGACACTGTCAATTGAAGAGTTGAAAACAACATTCTCGAAGATGATAACCGATTGTTGGAGTGGCAAATTAACCATACAGAAGTTATCACCTTCATTCATAAATCATTTATTGATAAATGCTATTGCTCCCTTTCTATGGTTTTCTGGAGAACTTGACAACAATCCATTATACCAAGAGAAAGCGATGAACTTATTGTCATCAATACCTGCAGAAAATAATAATGTTATTAAAAAGTGGCTTAATATAGAGGTCGAAGTGTCTAATGCTTTTGACTCTCAAGCCCTTTTAGCCATGCACAGATACTATTGCTGTCATAAAAAATGCTTATCTTGCGCTGTTGGTAAGAAAGTGTTAAATCGATTGTTATAAATGATACAAAAAGTAGTATTTTTCTTTGAAATGAGGTCTTTCGGAGTTTGCGGATGGTGGGCGAGAAAACTCGGTATAAGTAGTTCCAAAGTGAGAATCGGTTTTATTTATTCTTCATTCATTGCACTAGGCTCTCCATTAATGATTTATTTGGTAATGGCTTGGGTTCTTGAACATAAGCATTATTTTAAGTTGCAAAGAAAGAAGAGAAATACCATTTGGGAATTGTAAATGATGAAGTACAACTATAGACTGTTTTCGAAAGTATATTACTTTCTGTTTTTACTCCTTTTTGTAATTTTTGGGGGAACTTTTGGGTACATGGTCATAGAAAACTGGTCTTTTATCAATTCTTTCTACATGACCATTATCACTATATCTACAGTAGGTTATGGTGAGGTTGGAGAATTATCAGTTTATGGAAAATTATTTACGTCGTTTTTAATTGTTTCCAGCTTCGGTACCTTTGCCTATGCAATTACATCTATTACAAACTATGTTGTTGGAGGAGAATACAGAAATTATCTAAAAGAATATAAAATTATGAAAGAACTGCGTAAAATGAATGATCATGTAATAATTTGTGGTTTCGGAAGAGTTGGAAAACAAGCTGCAGAAGATTTGTTAACTCATGGAATTCCATTTGTTGTAATTGAAAGGGATCAAAATGCGATAGATGCTAATCAAAACGAAGATATTTTTTTCTTGAAGGGAGATAGTACTAATGATGAAACATTAATTGCAGGTTGTATAGATAATGCAAAGGCAATAATCACTTGTCTTCCAAAAGATGCTGACAACGTTTATGTTGTTTTAACAGCAAGAGAATATAAGAGCAACATGATAATTGTAAGTAGAGCTTCGAATCAATCCGCAGTATCTAAACTACGAATGGCAGGTGCTAATAATGTTATTATGCCTGATTCTATTGGAGGTTCTCACATGGCATCACTTATCGCAAATCCCGATGTCATGGAATTTTTAGATATGATACGTGTTCAAGGAAATACAGGATGCAATATAGAATCGATAGCCTATGAAGAGCTGCCAGAGTCTTTTCATAACAAAACGATAGAAGAAATGGAAGCAAAGAAAATCACTGGTGTCACTATCATTGGTTTTCGTTCTCCAGAAGGTGAATACATCGTAAATCCTCCGTTCAATACTACTGTTGTTCCTAAATCTAAGCTCTTCGTTTTAGGAAATACGGAGCAAATAAAAAGTTTAGTCGATTATTTTCAATTATCACATAAATGAAAGTCTTAATTACTGGATCGAATGGACTACTTGGTCAAAAATTGGTCAAATTTTGTTTAGAAAATAAGATTGATTTTGTCGCAACTTCAAAAGGAGAGAACAGAAATTCAGCCTGTCCTACAGAAAATTATTTCCCCCTTGATATAATTGAGCAAGATAAGGTTGAAGAATTATTTGTTAAATTACAACCTTCTCATGTAATTCACACTGCCGCAATCACGAACGTTGATTTTTGCGAACTTAATACTGATGATTGTGAACGAGTGAATGTGACAGCGACCAAATCTTTAATTGAAGCATCGAATAAAATAAGAGCCCATTTTCAATTGATATCTACAGACTTTGTTTTCGATGGTGAAAAAGGAAATTATAATGAAGGAGATCAAGTAAATCCGTTGAGTATATATGGAAAATCAAAAGTAAAGGGAGAAAATTTTGTTCAAGAGTGCTCTAAATTTGGCTGGTCAATTGTCAGAACAATCATTGTCTATGGAGATGGCGAGAATTTATCCCGGTCTAACATTATTGCTTGGGCAAAAGGAGCTCTGGAAAAAGGAGAGCAAATTAACATCATAGATGATCAATTTCGTGCACCAACTTTTGCTGAAGATCTTGCAGAAGGATGTATGTCTATCATTAGACACAGGGAAGAAGGCATATTTCATATTTCGGGACCTGAAATAATGTCTATTTATCAGATTGTAGAAAAAATAGCAAAGCATTTTGGCTTCAGCATGGATAAGGTGAACAAAATATCTAGTTCAACTTTAAATCAACCTGCTAAAAGGCCACCGAAAACGGGATTTGATTTATCGAAAGCATACAGTACAATAAAATATACTCCGAAAACGCTAGAAGAATCACTGGATATTTTATATTGACTTATGTAGAATGACAGACCTTATTTACTTCCGTTTCAAGCAAACATTTTATTCTTATATTTGCTCATTACGAAATTTAACTCAAACTAAATACTTTTTATGAAATTTCTATTTTCAATTGTTGCATTATTAATGCCGATTTTAACTTTTGCTCAAGACAAAACAATCGATCAAAAAATTGACGGTTTTTTTAGACCAGTTGCAGATGCAGTAGGAAGTGTCATTTTTTATCCAATTAGTTTTGGGGGGCATAGTGTTCCAGTTGTGTTAATTGTTTTAATTGCAGGAGCACTATTTTTTACCATTTATTTTAAGTTCGCAAACTTTACTCTCATTGGGAAAGCGATTAAAGTTGTAAGGGGCGATTATGATAACATTGATAAGCATCACACAGATTCTGCAGAAGGCGATCCAACGCCCGGTGGCGATGTTTTTGAATCAATCAAGGTAGAAGAATCTGAAGGGGAAGTGACTCACTTTCAAGCTTTGACTGCAGCATTGTCTGCAACAGTTGGTTTAGGAAATATTGCTGGAGTTGCAGTAGCGGTAGCCGTAGGTGGACCAGGAGCAACTTTCTGGATGATTCTGGCAGGATTACTTGGTATGGCTTCAAAATTTGTGGAATGTACACTTGGTGTAAAATACAGGGAAGTAACCGAAGATGGAACTGTTCATGGTGGGCCAATGTACTATTTATCAAAAGGTCTGAAAGAAAAAGGAATGGCAGGATTCGGAAAGATTCTTGCCATATTTTTTGCCATTATGTGTGTTGGAGGATCCTTCGGTGGTGGAAATATGTTCCAAGCTAATCAGGCTGCAGCACAAATTACTGAACGTTTTGATTTTGATGGGGGGGCAACAGGATTTATTTTTGGAATAGTCATGGCTATTATTGTTGGTGTTGTAATTATCGGAGGTATAAAAAGAATAGGCTCTGTTACTGAAAAGGTTGTTCCTTTTATGGCTGTCATTTATGTTGGAGCAGCACTTATTATTATCGGGATGAATTATTCTCTTGTGCCAGAAGCATTCGGGATGATTTTTAATGGTGCTTTTAATGCTAATGCCGCTCTTGGAGGTGTTCTTGGGGTGTTAATTGTTGGATTTCAAAGAGCAGCTTTTTCAAATGAGGCAGGGGTAGGTTCTGCGGCAATTGCCCATTCTGCTGTTAAGACTAAATATGCAGCAAGTGAAGGTGTTGTTGCTTTACTCGAACCTTTCATCGATACTGTTATAATTTGTACAATGACAGCATTGGTTATTATAATAACGAACATTGATGCTGGATTTATTGAATATGGTACAACTGGCGTGCAAGGTGTGGAACTAACAACAACAGCCTTTGAATCAGCAATTCCTGGGTTTTCTTGGGTGTTAACTATTGCTGTTGTCCTATTTGCGATTTCTACAATGCTATCATGGTCGTACTACGGTTTGCAAGCATGGAAATACTTATTTGGTAGAGGTAGAGCTGCAGACATTACGTACAAGGTATTGTTTTTAATTTTTGTCGTAGTTGGTTCTTCAATAAGTCTTGGGGCTGTCATAGACTTTTCAGATGCAATGATTTTTGCAATGGTATTCCCTAATGTAATTGGCCTTGTTCTTCTTGCACCTAAAGTAAAAGAAGAGTTAGTGAGATTTAAGACAGCCATCAAAGGAGCCTAATGCTCTTGTCAAAAAGAAATAGAAGAGGCTTATTCGGCTTGGTTATTCTCGTATTTGCTATTGCAATTACACCTAGATTAATTCGAGCCTTTTCACCAGCTAAAAGACCGGTAATTTCTTTTGAAGAGATGAAAGAAGTTCATAAACAATTTATTTCAAAAAAAGAGGATAGAGAGAAAGCAAGGAGCTTTAGTAAGAAAAAAAGTAAATATTCCAAACCTTCTCAGAAAATTGACCCGAATGATTTATCCGAAGAAGAATGGATGAAGCTTGGACTTTCACAAAAACAAGCTACCATTGTCTTAAAATTTTCCAAAAGAGGATTGAAATCCAATGACGATTTTAAAAAAATATTCGTGTTCCCAGAACAACTTCTCGAATTGATTAAAGATTCTCTTTATTACCCCGAAAAGAAAAATTCAAGATGGAGATATGACAATAAGGAAGAGAAAGAATACACACAAAAGAAAGTGGAATTGGCCATTGATATTAATTCTGCAAATCAGAGAGAGCTCGAAAAAATACCAGGAATCGGACCTTTTTTTGCTGTGAAAATAATTGAACATCGAGCCAAGCTTGGAGGTTTTGTTACCAAAAACCAATTATTAGAAATATGGAAATTCGACAAGGAAAAGCTGGATGACATAAATGAATTTATTGTCTTGGATGCTGTTTCCATCAATAAAATAAACATCAATATAGCTTCAGTTCATAAATTGAAGAATCATCCATATATTTCGTACTCTGTAGCAAATTCTATCGTTAAAATGAGAGAAATGAATGGTAGCTTTAATGAGCTTTCAGAAATAAAAAAATCGAAGTTAATCAATGAAGAATTGTATCAAAAATTACAACCCTATACTACTATAGAATGAATATTGAAGAAAAATTAAAAATGTCCATTAGAGACGTCAACGATTTCCCAAAAGAAGGGATTGTATTTAAAGACATCACCCCTATCATGAAGGACGCAAAATTATCAAACGATGTCCTAGATCATCTTGTTGATGTCTATAAAGATGAACAAATAGATGTCGTTGCTGGAATTGAAAGTAGGGGTTTTCTTTTTGGCTACCCCTTAGCTATGAGATTGGGTCTCCCTTTTGTTTTAATACGAAAGAAAGGAAAGTTGCCGTATGATAAAATCAGCCATGATTATGACTTGGAATATGGTAGTGCAACCATTGAAATGCATGTCGATGCAGTGAGTCAGAAACAACGAGTTCTTATTCACGATGATTTATTAGCGACTGGTGGTTCGGCTGAAGCAGCTGCTTTACTTATTGAAAAATCGGGCGGAGTAGTAGCTGCTTTCAACTTTCTAGTCTCACTCGATTTTTTAAATGGTGAAGAGAAAATCAAGCAATTTTCTAATAAAATCACTAATTTAGCACGTTATTAATCAATTTAACACCAATTTCTAAAGAATAATTATGAATTTCGAACAAAACGAAAATCAAAAAATGATTACGCAAATGGTGCGTGATTTTGCAGAAAAAGAAATTAGACCTAATCTGAATCAATGGGACAAAGATGAATACTTCCCAGTTGAGACCATGAAGAAGATGGGAGAGCTTGGATTACTAGGTATTTATGTGCCGGAAAAATATGGAGGCAGTGGTTTTTCGTATGATGAATATGTAACTGCTCTTATAGAACTTGGAAAGGTTTGCGGAGGTGTTGGCTTAAGTGTCGCAGCGCACAATTCCTTATGTACCGGACATATTTATTACCATGGTTCTGAAGAACAAAAAATGAAATATTTGCCAAAGCTAGCATCCGGAGAGTTTATCGGAGCATGGGGTTTAACGGAACCAAATACAGGTTCTGATGCAATGCGAATGAAAACAACAGCCGTTCAGGATGGAAATGATTGGGTGATTAATGGTGCTAAAAATTGGATAACTCATGGTCTTTCTGGTGATGTTGCCGTTGTACTGGTTAGAACTGGTGAATTATTAGACAGCAAAGGAATTACAGCGTTTATAATTGAAAAAGGAACTCCGGGATTTTCGGCAGTCAAGATAGGAGACAAATTAGGAGTTAGAGCTAGCGAAACAGCTGAATTAATATTTGAAGATGTACGTGTTCCAAAAGAAAACGTAATTGGCGAAGTGGGACAAGGTTTTGTTCAAGCAATGCAAATATTAGATGGTGGAAGAATTTCTATCGCGGCATTGAGTTGCGGAGTAGCAAGAGGGGCATACGAAGCATCTGTTAAGTACGCAAAAGAAAGAGAGCAATTTGGGAAGCCTATTTCACATTTTCAAGCAATTGCTTTTAAATTAGCCGATATGGCTACAGAAGTAGAAGCAGCTGAATTGTTAACTTTTCAAGCAGCCTATCTTAAAAACACTAAACAACCAATGACAAGGCAAGGTGCTTATGCTAAGTATTTTGCGAGTGAAGTCTCAGTTAAGTGCGGAAACGAAGCAGTCCAAATTATGGGAGGATATGGTTACACAAGAGAATATCCTGCAGAAAAGTTTTTGCGTGATGCAAAGCTGATGACAATTGGTGAAGGTACCTCAGAAATTCAAAAAATTGTAATTTCTAGAGAAATTTTAAAATAAGGCTTTGTCATTCGGTTAAAAGTATTATCTTTGCCGTCCAATATTGAGAAAATAAAATTAGAAAAATATGTTGATTATTCCAGTTAAAGAAGGAGAGAACATCGAAAGAGCGATAAAGAGATACAAGAAGAAATTCGACAAAACGAAAGTGATGAGAGAACTTCGAGGTAGAAAAGAATTTATCAAACCTTCTGTTTTGAATAGACAAATGAAAATAAAAGCTGCTTATTTACAAAGACGAGCATCTTCTGAGATTTAATCGAAACATTTCGATGGAATATACGTTAAAGGAGCTTAAAAGCTCCTTTTTTTATGCTTGACAATTTTCTGAAATATGTAATAAGTGAAAAACGCTTTTCTGAGCACACTTGTCTCGCGTATAAAAACGATATAACTCAATTCATTGACTTTGCAGGTTTATCTTCAAATGAAAGTTTTTTAGAAGTTGAGCCAAATCTAATCAGAGGATGGATGGTCCGTTTACTTGAAAATGAGTATTCTCCCAATTCTGTGAATCGAAAAATTTCATCTTTGAAAACATTTTTTAAGTGGATGCTCAAAGAAAATTACATTTCCATTAATCCTTCACAAACTATCACGGGACCTAAAAGTGCTAAAAGATTACCTTCCTTTGTTCAAGAGAAAGATATATCTACTGAGGGCATTCAGTCCTTATTTGCAGATGACTTCGAAGGTCTCCGAGATCAGTTGATGATTGAGATATTCTATCAAACGGGTGTTCGTTCTTCTGAGTTGATCAACCTAAAGGATAAATTAGTTACTAATTCTTACATAAAGATAATTGGCAAAAGAAATAAGGAACGAATTATCCCAATATCTAAAGAACTATACGAATTAACATTAAAATATAAAGAACAAAGAAATAATATCACATTGGATAAAGAATTCTTGTTCGTATTGAATAGTGGCAAAAAACTATATCCCAAGTTTGTATATCGTAGAATAAATAACTACCTTAGTAGGGTAACGGAATTAGAAAAGAAGAGTCCTCATGTGTTGCGACATACTTTCGCGACGCACATGTTAAATAGCGGAGCAGGCTTGGAGGTTTTAAAAGAACTTCTTGGACATGCAAACCTCTCAGCAACTCAAGTCTATACACATAATTCTTTTGCACAGTTAACAAGTATTTATTCACAGTCCCATCCAAGAGGACACAAAAAGTAAGCATATGGATTTCAAAGTAAACACAGTGCATTTTTCAGCAGATGAGAAATTAGTGAATTATATTCACGAAAAAGTAAAGAAATTAGAACAAATATATGATCATATAATTGCAAGTGAAATTTATTTGAAAATTGATAAGAACGAAGCGAACGAAAATAAAATAGCGGAGGTTAAATTACTGTTACCGGGTAGTGAACTGTTTGCAAAGAAGCAGTGCAAAAGTTTTGAAGAAGCCGCCGATTTAGCTGTTACAGCGCTCAAAAAGCAGGTGCAACGGCATAAAAGTAAAAACAGTTAATTAGTACTATTTAGATTTATTTGATATGGGCGATTTCTTATCGTCCATATTTTTTTTGAAAAAAAAATGAATAGTGCTTGTTATAAGAAAATAGTTTCGTAAATTTGCACTCCCGTAAGAAAAACGGGAACACTTTTTTAAGTTCTTTCAAATATTGAAAATTATTAAATGTGCCGATGTAGCTCAGCTGGCTAGAGCAGCTGATTTGTAATCAGCAGGTCGGGGGTTCGAGTCCCTCCATCGGCTCAAGTGATGGGGAGATACTCAAGCGGCCAACGAGGGCAGACTGTAAATCTGCTGACTACGTCTTCGCAGGTTCGAATCCTGCTCTCCCCACATTAAATGATTTTATTTTTATAAGCGGGAGTAGCTCAGTTGGTAGAGCGTCAGCCTTCCAAGCTGAGGGTCGCGAGTTCGAGTCTCGTCTCCCGCTCATTTTTTGAAAGTATTTTTAGTGCCGATGTAGCTCAGGGGTAGAGTGCTTCCTTGGTAAGGAAGAGGTCACGAGTTCAATTCTCGTCATTGGCTCGATTAAAAGAATTAAAGTTTTTTCACCTTAGGAGGTGGAAATTTTGTATATATAAAAGTTTATAATTTTAACAAATAAAACACAAACAAAATGGCTAAGGAAAAATTCGACCGTTCCAAACCACACGTAAACATTGGAACTATTGGTCACGTCGATCACGGTAAAACAACATTAACAGCGGCAATCTCAAGCGTACTCGCAGGGCAAGGATTGGCTGAAACACGCGATTTCACTTCTATCGATAATGCGCCAGAAGAAAAAGAACGTGGTATTACAATTAACACATCTCACATTGAGTATGCAACAAAAAATCGTCATTACGCTCACGTTGACTGTCCAGGTCACGCCGATTACGTAAAGAACATGGTTACTGGAGCTGCCCAAATGGATGGTGCTATCTTAGTGGTTGCGGCTACTGATGGACCAATGCCACAAACTCGTGAGCATATATTATTAGGACGTCAAGTTGGTGTTCCAAGAATGGTTGTGTTCATGAACAAAGTGGATATGGTTGATGATGAGGAATTAATAGAACTAGTAGATATGGAAATCAGAGAATTGCTTTCTTTCTACGATTATGATGGAGATAACACACCTGTTATTGCTGGTTCTGCACTAGGTGCATTAAACGGTGAAGAAAAGTGGGTTAATTCTGTAAACGAATTAATGGAAGCTGTTGATACATGGATTGAGCTTCCAGAGAGAGATGTTGATAAACCTTTCTTAATGCCGGTTGAAGATGTGTTTACGATCACTGGTCGTGGAACAGTTGCTACTGGTCGTATCGAGACTGGGGTTATTAATACTGGTGATTCTGTTGATATTTTAGGAATGGGAGATGAAAAATTATCATCTACTGTTACTGGAGTTGAAATGTTTCGTAAGATTTTGGATAGAGGTGAAGCTGGAGATAATGTTGGTATCTTGCTAAGAGGTATTGAAAAAGCTGATATCAAACGTGGAATGGTTATCTGTGAGCCAGGTAAAACTACTCCTCATAAAGAGTTTAAAGCTGAGATATATGTATTGAAGAAAGAAGAGGGTGGACGTCACACTCCTTTCCACAATAAATACAGACCTCAATTTTATTTCAGAACAACAGATGTAACAGGTGAAATCTTCTTAACTGATGGTCGTGAAATGGTTATGCCTGGTGATAATGTTACAATCACTGTTAAATTGATTGTTCCTGTTGCAATGGATAAAGGACTTCGTTTTGCAATCCGTGAAGGTGGTAGAACTGTAGGTGCTGGACAGGTTACTGAAATTATCTCATAAGAGATTATTAGTTATATTGAAAAGGGGAGTTCTGCTCCCCTTTTTATACGGGTGTAGCTCAGCTGGTAGAGTAGTGGTCTCCAAAACCATTGGTCGTGGGTTCGAATCCTACCGCCCGTGCAAAAGTAATGAAATGTCAAAAGTTAGAGAATATATTAGCGAGACAGTAACTGAGATGGTTCATCGAGTTACATGGCCTACGTGGAAAGAATTACAAAGTAACACGATTATTGTCGTTGTTGCTTCTGTGCTTATAGCACTTAGTATTTTTGTGATGGATTTCATTTTTGGAATCAGCGCAAATAAAGATGCTCTTTGGAGAGGTTTATTAGGATTAATTTATAAAACATTTTAATTGAAAGCAATGGCAGAAATTAAAAAACGTTTTTACGTTGTCCGTGTAATAACAGGAAAAGAAAATAAAATCAAAGAATATCTCGAAATGGAAGTTTCAAGATTGAAATTGACTGATTTTGTTGGACAAATTCTTATACCTACCGAGAAAGTATTTCAAATTAAGGATGGAAAAAAAGTAAGTAAAGACAAGACTTTTCTTCCTGGTTACATTATTGTTGAAGCCTCTCTTGAAGGGGAAGTGCCTCACGTTATCAGAAGTATTCCTAATGTAATGGGATTTCTGGGTAATGAAAAAGGTGGTACTCCTTCTCCTATGAGAATGTCAGAAGTTAATCGTATTCTTGGTAAAGTGGATGAGTTATCTGAAACAGAAGAGGAAATGAGAATACCATTTGTAATTGGAGAACCAGTTAAAGTAATTGACGGTCCTTTTAATAATTTCAGTGGAACTGTTGATGAAATCAATGAAGATAAGAAGAAACTGAAAGTAATGGTGAAAATTTTCGGAAGAAAAAACTTGCTTGAACTAAGTTACATGCAAGTAGAAAAAGAATAAAGGTAATGCGTTGCTAAATGTAGCAGTGCAGAGTTAGAGTATATTAACCGTAGGAGTGATGAAAGCTATTAAAGCTTCCAGTAAGTAATCATGTTTGACTACATAATTTAAAAAACAAATGGCTAAAGAAGTAGCAGGTTTGATCAAATTACAGATCAGAGGTGGTGCAGCTAATCCGGCTCCTCCAGTTGGTCCCGCACTTGGTGCAAAAGGGGTGAACATTATGGAGTTTTGCAAGCAATTTAATGCACGTACGCAAGATAAAGCAGGAAAGGTTCTACCAGCAGTAATTACTGTTTACAGTGATAAATCTTTTGATTTTGTAATCAAAACACCACCGGCAGCAGTCCAAATTATGGAACAAATTAAGTTAAAGAAAGGATCTTCAGAACCTAATCGTTCTAAAGTAGGAACCATTTCTTGGGACAAGATTCGAATCATCGCAGAAGACAAGTTGCCAGATATGAATTGCTTTACTGTAGATTCAGCAATGATGATGATTGCAGGAACAGCAAGAAGTATGGGTGTATTAGTAAAAGGTGGTGAAGCACCAACTAAATTATTATAACGTTATGGGAAGAATATCTAAAAAGAGAAAAGAAGCTCTTGCGAAGATCGATTCTAGCAAGACTTATAGCTTAACAGAAGCGTGTAATTTGGTAAAGGAAGTTTCGACTACAAAGTTTGACGCCTCAGTTGACGTGAGTGTACGTTTAGGAGTAGATCCTAGAAAAGCAAATCAAATGGTGAGAGGTACAGTAGCATTGCCGCATGGTACAGGTAAGGACTTAACAGTTCTTGTATTATGTACTCCTGATAAGGAAGAAGAAGCAAAAGCTGCAGGTGCTGACCACGTTGGTTTGGATGAGTATATTCAAAAAATAAAAGGCGGATGGACTGACATTGACGTGATTATTACTATGCCAGCAGTTATGGGTAAGGTAGGTGCTTTAGGTCGTATATTAGGACCAAGAGGACTTATGCCAAATCCAAAAACAGGTACGGTAACAATGGACATTGCGAAAGCAGTAACTGATGTAAAAGCAGGTAAGATTGACTTTAAAGTTGATAAGTACGGAATTATTCATTCTATGATAGCAAAATCAAGTTTCGAAGGAAGCAAGATTGAAGATAACATGAACGAATTGCTTCAAACAATCATAAAATTAAAACCTTCTTCATCTAAAGGTACTTACATTAAAAGTATTTACATTAGTTCAACAATGAGTCCAAGTATTCAAGTTGATGCTAAGTCTTTAATTGCTTAAAACTTACGAAAATGACAAGAGAAGAAAAAGCAAAGTATATAGATGAATTAGTTGTCGAATTGAAAGACAATAATGTGATTTATTTAACAGATACAGCAGAATTAACAGTTGATGTAATTAATAACCTCAGAAGACGAGCTTTTAATGCAAACGTTAGCTTACGAGTAGTAAAGAATACTTTACTGTCTAAAGCAATGGATAAAGTTGAAGGGAAAGATTTTGGTGACTTGAAAGGTACACTTTCAGGAGCAACCTCAATTATGTTTTCTGAAGTAGGAAATGCTCCAGCAAAGCTTATCAAAGAATTTCGAAAGAAAAATGATAAGCCTATTCTTAAAGGTGCTTGGATCGATGAAGGTGTTTATGTTGGCGATGATCAACTTAAATTGCTTGCAGATATCAAAAGCAAAGAAGAATTACTTGGAGAAATTATTGGATTACTTCAAAGTCCTGCTAAGAACGTTGTTTCTGGACTTAAAAGTGCTGGCGGAACATTGGCTGGACTACTTAAAACGCTCGAAGAGAGAGCATAATTATTATTTATTAAGAATTAATTAAAACAAAATAAAATGGCTGATTTGAAAAAAGTAGCAGAAGAGTTAGTAAACCTTACAGTAAAAGATGTAAACGAACTAGCAACAATATTAAAAGATGAATACGGTATCGAACCTGCTGCAGCTGCAGTAGCTGTTGCTGCTGGTGGAGCTGCTGCCGGTGGTGACGTAGAAGAGAAAACAGAATTCGACGTAGTTCTTAAAGCTGCAGGTGGAGCTAAACTTGCAGTTGTGAAATTGGTTAAAGAATTAACTGGTCTTGGATTGAAAGAGTCTAAAGAAATGGTGGATAATGCACCAACTACTTTGAAAGAAGGAGTTTCTAAAGATGAAGCTGAAGGTCTTAAATCTTCTTTAGAAGAAGCGGGAGCTGAAGTTGAGGTTAAGTAATCTCACAAAATTTTATGGAAAGGCATCCCGATAAACCGGGATGCCTATTCCTGTTTAAGTACATTAGGTGCAATTTTGCACATTTTATTCACTAATAAAAACGTTTGGCTTTGGCATCATCAAACAGTATTTCAACAAGAGTGAATTTTGCTTCTAGCAAAAATCAATTTGCATATCCTGACTTTTTGGATATTCAATTAAAGTCTTTCCAAGAGTTTTTCCAATTGGAAACAACTCCTGAAAATAGAGAAAGCGAAGGGCTATTTAAAGTTTTCGCGGAAAACTTCCCTATTACTGATACGAGAAATCAATTCGTATTAGAATTTTTGGACTACTTTGTAGATCCTCCAAGATACAGCATAGAAGAATGTATCGATAGAGGTTTAACTTATAGTGTCCCACTTAAAGCTAAATTAAAATTGTATTGTACAGATCCTGAGCACGAGGATTTTGAAACAATCGTTCAAGATGTGTACCTCGGTACCATCCCATATATGACTCCAAAAGGATCATTTGTGGTTAACGGAGCAGAGCGCGTTATCGTTTCTCAATTGCACCGTTCTCCAGGAGTTTTCTTTGGACAAAGTCGTCACGCAAACGGTACTAAATTGTACTCAGCGCGTGTTATTCCATTTAAAGGATCTTGGATTGAATTTGCAACTGACATTAACAGCGTTATGTATGCGTATATTGATCGTAAGAAAAAATTACCTGTAACAACGTTGTTTCGTGCTATTGGGTATGAAACAGATAAAGATATCTTGGATATTTTTGACCTTGCAGATGAACTTAAAGCAACTAAGGCAAATCTTAAAAAAGCACTAGGACGTAAGTTAGCAGCGCGGGTTCTTAAATCTTGGGTTGAGGATTTCGTTGATGAAGATACAGGAGAAGTAGTTTCTATTGAAAGAAATGAAGTTTTATTAGACCGTGAAACGGTACTCGAAGCAGAACATATTGATTTAATCATTGATTCTGGTTCTAAAACAGTTGTGCTTCACAAGGAAGACGTAAATAGTGCTGATTTTACAATCATCTATAATACACTTCAAAAAGATACTTCTAACTCTGAAAAAGAAGCAGTAGAACATATCTACCGTCAACTTCGTAATGCTGAACCACCAGATTATGAGACAGCAAAAGGTGTTTTTGAAAAATTATTCTTTTCTGACACTCGTTACGATTTAGGAGAAGTTGGACGTTTTAGAATGAACAAGAAATTAGGTGGAAACATGGACGAAACGTCTCGTGTTTTAACGAAACCTGATATGATTTCTATTATCAAGTACTTGATTGAGTTAATTAACTCAAAAGCAGAAGTAGATGATATTGATCACTTATCAAACAGACGTGTTAGGACTGTTGGTGAACAATTGTATAGCCAATTTGGAGTGGGTCTTGCAAGAATGGCAAGAACTATTCGTGAGAGAATGAACGTTCGTGATAACGAAGTATTTACTCCTATTGATTTAATTAACGCAAAGACATTATCTTCTGTGATTAATTCTTTCTTTGGAACGAATCAGCTTTCTCAATTCATGGATCAAACGAATCCACTTTCTGAAGTTACTCACAAACGTAGATTATCAGCACTAGGACCTGGTGGACTTTCGAGAGAAAGAGCAGGATTTGAGGTGCGTGATGTTCACTATACTCATTACGGTCGTCTTTGTACGATTGAAACTCCTGAGGGACCAAATATTGGTCTTATTTCTTCTCTTTGTGTTTTTGCAAAAGTGAATAAATTAGGATTTATTGAAACACCATATAGAGATGTCTCTAAAGGTAAAGTAGATTTGAAAAAAGAGCCCATTTATCTTTCTGCTGAAGAAGAAGATGAGAAAATGATTGCACAAGCAAATGCACAGATTGATGATAAAGGGAATTTCTTAACGGAAGTTGTAAAAGCTCGTCATGAAGGTGACTTTCCAGTAGTTGCACCAGGTGACATAAACTTGATGGATGTTGGAGCAAATCAAATTGCATCCATCGCAGCATCTTCCATTCCATTTTTAGAGCATGATGATGCCAATCGTGCCTTGATGGGATCAAACATGCAACGTCAAGCGGTACCTTTATTGAAACCAAATTCTCCAATTGTGGGAACTGGAATAGAAGAGTTGGTAGCGAAAGATTCTCGTGTATTGATCAATGCAGAAGGAAATGGTGTGGTTGAGTATGTTGATGCAAATGAGATTACTATCAAATATAGTTTAACAAAAGAGGATAAACTAGTTAGTTTTGATGGAGATACAAGAACGTATCCGCTAGTTAAATTTGCAAAAACAAATCAAGGTACTTGTATTAACTTGAAACCTATCGTTAAGAAAGGAGACAAAGTGGAAGAAGGACAAGTTCTTTGTGAAGGTTATGCAACTCAACAAGGGGAATTAGCTCTTGGTCAAAATTTGAAAGTGGCATTTATGCCATGGAAAGGTTACAACTTTGAGGATGCGATTGTGATTTCTGAACGTGTTGTACGTGATGATGTCTTTACATCTATTCACATTGATGAATATTCTGTTGATGTTCGTGACACAAAACGTGGAATGGAAGAATTAACAGCTGATATTCCTAATGTTAGTGAAGAAGCAACAAAAGATTTAGATGAAAATGGTCTAATTCGGATTGGTGCGGAAATCAAAGAGGGTGATATTCTTATTGGTAAAATTACACCAAAAGGAGAAACTGATCCTTCTCCAGAAGAGAAACTTTTGCGAGCAATTTTTGGTGACAAAGCGGGTGATGTTAAAGATGCTTCTTTAAAAGCAAGGCCTTCATTAAAGGGTGTTGTTGTTCAAAAGAAATTATTTTCTAGAGCGGTTAAAGATAGAAAGTCAAAGGCACAAGACAAACCAATTCTCGAAAGTTTAGATACAGAATACGATAAGGAATTTGCAGCACTGAAAGAAACGCTTATTGAAAAGATACTTGGAATAGTTGGTGATAATAAATCGGCAGGTGTTACGAATAATTTCCGTGAAGAAATTATTAAGAAGGGAACAAAATTCTCTCCACGTAATTTAAATGCAATCGATTTTTCAATTGTGAACCCAACTAATTGGACAGATGATAACAAAACAAATACGTTAGTTGGTCGTGTGATTCATAACTTCAATATTAAATCGAATGATTTATTAGGTGCATACAAGCGTAAAAAATTCCATATTTCTGTTGGTGATGAACTTCCAGCTGGAATTATCAAAATGGCAAAAATTTATATCGCTAAGAAACGTAAGTTGAAAGTTGGTGATAAAATGGCCGGACGCCATGGTAACAAAGGTATTGTTGCTAATATCGTTCGCCAAGAAGATATGCCATTCTTGGAAGATGGGACGCCAGTAGATATAGTGCTGAATCCATTAGGTGTACCTTCTCGAATGAATCTCGGACAAATTTATGAAACAGTTCTCGGTTGGGCTGGAGATAAATTGGGAATAAAATTCGCAACGCCCATTTTTGATGGAGCACATCCAACAGAGATTGATGCTTGGACAGAAAAAGCAGGAGTGCCAAAATCAGGTAAGACATACTTATATGATGGAGGAACTGGTGTTCGATTTGACCAAACGGCAACAGTGGGTATTATTTACATGCTGAAATTATCTCACATGGTAGATGATAAGATGCATGCTCGTTCTATCGGACCTTACTCGTTGATTACGCAACAACCACTCGGTGGTAAAGCGCAATTCGGTGGACAAAGATTTGGTGAAATGGAAGTTTGGGCATTGGAAGCGTTCGGTGCGGCAAATATTTTACAGGAAATCTTGACAGTTAAGTCGGATGATGTGACAGGTCGTGCTAAAGCGTATGAAGCAATCGTAAAAGGTGACAACATTCCAAAACCAGGAATACCTGAATCTTTTAATGTATTGTTGCACGAATTAAGAGGATTATGTCTAGAAGTTACATTGGACTAATCAGTTGTTGAATAAAAGAATTTAAGACAATTATGGCTTACAGAAAAGAAACATCTAAAAAACAAAGTAGCTTCAACAAAATAACGATTTCGTTGGCGTCACCTGAAACAATTCTTGAGCAATCAAGTGGTGAAGTGTTGAAGCCGGAAACAATTAACTATCGTACTTATAAACCTGAAAGAGATGGTTTGTTTTGCGAACGTATTTTTGGACCGGTAAAAGATTACGAGTGCCATTGCGGTAAATACAAAAGAATTCGATATAAAGGAATCGTTTGTGACCGTTGTGGAGTAGAAGTAACTGAGAAAAAGGTACGTCGTGAGCGAATGGGACACATCTCTTTAGTAGTTCCAGTTGCGCATATATGGTACTTTAGATCGTTACCAAATAAAATTGGGTATTTATTAGGTCTTCCTACTAAAAAACTGGATCAAATTATATATTATGAAAGATATGTAGTTATCCAAGCAGGTATTGCAAAGGATGCAGAAGGAGAAGATTTAAATAGATTAGACTTTTTAACAGAAGAAGAGTATTTGGATATTCTGGATGCACTTCCAATGGAAAATCAATACCTTGAGGATACTGATCCAAATAAATTCAATGCAAAAATGGGTGCAGAGGCATTGCATGATTTGCTTAAAACCATGGATTTAGATTCGACTTCTTACGAGTTGCGTCATAAAGCAAATACAGAGACTTCTGTTCAACGTAAAAATGAGGCATTAAAAAGATTGCAAGTTGTGGAAGCAATGCGCGATTCTCAAACAAGAATTGAAAACCGTCCAGAATGGATGATCGTGAAAGTAGTGCCAGTTATTCCACCTGAATTACGTCCGTTAGTGCCGTTAGATGGTGGTCGTTTTGCAACTTCTGATTTGAATGACTTATACCGTCGTGTGATTATTAGAAATAATCGTTTGAAACGATTAATCGAAATTAAAGCGCCAGAGGTAATTTTGAGAAATGAGAAGCGTATGCTTCAGGAGTCTGTTGATTCTTTGTTCGATAATTCTAGAAAATCTTCTGCGGTTAAAACAGAGTCTAATAGACCATTGAAATCTTTATCAGATTCATTAAAAGGTAAGCAAGGCCGTTTCCGTCAAAATTTATTGGGTAAACGTGTTGATTATTCTGCACGTTCAGTAATTGTTGTTGGTCCTAGTTTGAAATTACACGAGTGTGGATTACCAAAGGATATGGCTGCGGAACTTTATAAACCTTTCATTATTCGTAAATTAATAGAAAGAGGTGTTGTTAAGACAGTTAAATCTGCAAAGAAAATTATTGATAAAAAAGAACCAATTGTTTGGGATATTTTGGAGAATATATTAAGAGGACATCCAGTTCTTTTAAATAGAGCTCCTACTCTTCACAGATTGGGTATTCAAGCATTCCAGCCGAAATTGATCGAAGGAAAAGCAATTAGACTTCATCCACTGGTTACGACTGCATTCAATGCCGATTTTGATGGGGACCAGATGGCAGTCCATTTACCTTTAGGTAATGCGGCAATTTTGGAAGCGCAATTATTGATGCTGGCTTCACATAACATATTGAATCCAGCTAACGGAGCTCCTATTGCTGTACCTTCTCAGGATATGGTCTTGGGTCTTTATTATATTACAAAATCTAAGAAAAGTACAAAAACCGATATTGTAAAAGGTGAAGGTGGAACATTTTATTCTCCCGAAGAAGTAATTATTGCATACAATGAAGGGGCTCTTGACCTACATGCGTCTATCAAAGTCAGAACTCGTGATATAGATGAGAATGGTGAACAAAAATTACAGTTAATTGAGACAACTTGTGGTCGAGTTATTTTCAATGAACGAGTTCCATCTGAAGCTGGATATATCAACGATGTAATGACGAAGAAAGCTCTTCGTGATATGATAGGCGAAGTTCTAAAAGTTTGTGGAACAGCACGTTCGGTATCATTTTTAGATGAAATTAAAGAACTTGGTTATGAAATGGCCTTTACAGGTGGATTATCGTTTAATCTTGAGGATATCATTATTCCAAAAGAAAAAGTAACTTTGGTCGCAAAGGCGGAAGTTGATGTGAAAGAAGTAATGGACAACTATAATATGGGTCTTATTACTAATAATGAACGTTACAACCAAATTATAGATATTTGGACGCATACAAATTCTAGATTGACTCACACCCTGATGGAGCAGTTGAAAAATGATCAACAAGGATTTAATTCAATCTATATGATGTACGATTCAGGAGCGCGTGGTTCGAAAGAGCAAATTCGACAGCTTTCGGGAATGCGTGGATTAATGGCAAAACCTCAAAAATCTGGAGCATCTTCTCAAGATATTATTGAGAATCCAATTCTTTCGAACTTTAAAGAAGGACTATCAATTTTAGAATACTTTATTTCTACTCACGGTGCACGTAAAGGTTTAGCCGATACAGCATTAAAAACAGCCGATGCAGGTTACCTTACTCGTCGTTTGGTTGATGTTGCACAGGATGTTGTAATCAATGACCACGATTGTGGAACACTAAGAGGTCTATTAGCTATACCTTTAATGAAAAATGATGATATCGTTGAACCATTAAAAGATAGAATAATCGGTAGAACTTCTTTGATTAATATTTATCACCCCAAAACAGATGATTTAATTGCGGAGGAAGGGAAGTTAATTTCTGAGGATACTGCAAATGCAATTGAAGCTGCTGGAATTGATGAAGTTGAAATTCGTTCAGTTCTTACTTGTGAAAGAAGAAAAGGAGTTTGTTCTAAATGTTATGGGTTAAACCTTGCAACTCAACGACCTGCTCAAATTGGTGATTCTGTGGGAGTAGTTGCTGCACAATCTATTGGTGAACCAGGTACACAGTTGACTCTGCGTACTTTCCACGTGGGGGGTACAGCATCTAATATTGCGGATGATTCTGATTTAAAAGCAAAAACGGATGGTACTTTAGAAATCGATGCACTAAGAACAATAGAAAGAAAGGATAAAGATGGCACGAAAACTATTGTCGTTGGACGTTCTGCTGAAGTAAAGATTACCGATAAGAAAGGTAATGTAACAATGACAGCGAATATTCCTTATGGTTCTGAGTTGATCGTTGAAAATAACGTTAAATTGAAAAAAGACGATGTTATTTGTAAATGGGATCCATACAATGCTGTTATTATTTCAGAAGTAAAAGGAACAGTTGTCTTTGATTGCATTGAAGAAGGCTTCACTTACAGAGAGGAAGTTGATGAACAAACAGGATTTACTGAGAAAGTAATTACAGAAACCAGAGATAAGAAAAAGAATCCTGCGATACACATCATTGATTCCAAATCAAAGGAAGTATTGAGAGAATATAGCTTACCTGTTGATGCTCATATTGCTGTGAAGGAAGGTGATAAATTGAACGGTGGTGAAATTTTAGTTAAAATTCCTCGTAAGGCTGGTAAATCAGGCGATATCACTGGAGGTCTTCCTCGTGTTACAGAATTATTTGAAGCACGTAACCCATCTAACCCTGCTGTTGTCTCTGAAATTGATGGAGTTGCAGAATATGGAAAGATTAAACGTGGTAATCGTGAAATTCAAATTACTTCTAAAACTGGTGAAGTACGCAAGTATTTAGTGCCACTTTCTAAGCATATCCTTGTTCAAGAGAATGATTTTGTAAGAGCCGGGCAACCTTTATCGGTTGGTGCAATTACGCCAAAAGACATCCTTAATATTGAAGGACCTACGAAAGTACAAGAATACATTGTTAACGAGATACAAGAAGTTTATCGTTTGCAAGGTGTGAAAATTAACGATAAGCATTTCGAAGTATTAGTTCGTCAAATGATGTTGAAGGCACAAATTCTTGATTCAGGAGACACGAAATTCCTAGAGGGTCAATCGGTTCATAAAGCAGATATCATTGAAGAAAATGATGCCGTTTATGATATGATGGTAGTTATTGAAGCTGGAGAATCGGAAGAAATGAAAGAAGGAATGATTGTTTCTGCGCGTAAGCTAAGAGATGAGAATTCTCAATTAAAAAGAGCCGATAAGAAAATGGTGGAAGCTAGAAATGCTGTTCCAGCAACATCAACACCGTTGTTGCAAGGAATTACTAGGGCATCTTTACAGACCCAATCATTTATTTCTGCAGCATCGTTCCAAGAAACGACGAAGGTATTGAACGAAGCCGCAATTTCAGGTAAGGAAGATTATTTACTTGGATTGAAAGAGAATGTAATTGTTGGACATTTAATCCCAGCAGGAACAGGATTCAGAAGCTTCCAAAAAATGTTGGTTGGATCTAAAGATGAATTAAAAGAATTAACTGAAAAAGCAGAATCTTCAAATGGTACAGAAACCGCAGAAGTTATTGCTGAATAAAGTTTTTTATTCATGATAATTAAAGGGGATTGTGAAAGCAATCCCTTTTTTCGTGCCTAAAAAATTCTTAACTTTACAACATGGAAGAGAAGAAAGAAAATCAAATTAATATTGAATTAACGGATGAAATTTCATCAGGAGTTTATACGAACCTTGCAATAATAACACATTCTCCATCAGAATTCGTGTGTGATTTTATACAAATGATGCCAGGTGTACCAAAAGGTAAAGTTAGATCTCGTGTGATTATGACCCCTCAAAATGCAAAACGATTAATGCGTGCATTGCAAGAAAATGTGGAAAAATTTGAACAAACTTTTGGAACTCTAGATGAATCTGGAACACCACCAATGCCTCCAATGAATTTTGGTACTCCCACAACACAGGCTTAATTTATTTCTGTTATTTCTTAACTTATTCTACTTTTTTACGTTATATTAGTAAAGAAGGGTTATGGAAAATAGAATATTCACACCGCCAAAAGCTATTTTACTACTTGTAAATATGGCCGTTATACTTGTACTAGTATCATCCTGCAAGAAATATACAACTCCAAATAGAGTTTCCAAAGTCATTGTAAAAGATAGTTGGAGAATTCAATCATTTTTCTTTCAGGGAAATTCAATAACAATAGATTTTTCGGGTCAAGTCTTTTCTTTTGAAGATGAAGGAGGAGTACTTGCAAAGGGAATCACAGGCAACGTTGGAGTTTGGGATGTTGGAGCAAATAAAAATCCAGCAATCTTGTACCTTTCCAATTTTCTTAACTACCCAATGATGACACTCAATGATGACTGGACAGTTGATTCTTGTAGTAAGAAAGAAATAAAACTTTCGTCTGGAGAGAATAGTTTGAGTTTGATTAAGGTGGATAATTAAAGGTTAATTTCTCCCAATGAATTCGAGAAAGTATTTCGATCGAATATAAAATTCTGCAATTATTAGATTTGATATCCAACTAGTATAGGCTAGCATCAAATAGGCATCTGCGGGTAACATATCAATGTTAAAAACATCCAATAAATAAGCGTAAAATCGAAGAGAAACGGCAGATAATGTCAAAGCATAACTACGAATCATCCACTTTGTGTGTGATGTAATCTCTTTATTTTTAATTTTCTGATAAGCTAAAAAAGTAAATAATATCCATAAAATAGAAAGTATAACAAAGCTCGTTTGGGTTATTCTTCCACCATTTGCGTAAAGAGACATAATGAATGCAGAAGGGCCGGATACAAATAAAACAGTGACCACATATATTTTACCAAGTATCTGATGAATTTTAGGTCTTTTATTGAGTAGTTGTTGGCTAAATTGAAATAGTCCAGTTAAGATAATAATTGGACTTGAAAATACATGTATATAGAAACTTGCTCGCCAAATTTTGATGTGATAAATTAATTGCTTTGTTTCTAGAAAGTCAACATGTTTTTCAAAATAAATGTAGGGTAAAGAAAGTAAAATCAATAAATAGGATGAATATAGAATCACCATAAAGAAAACTATATTCAATGATTTTTTAAAAAAAGAAGTCATGCCTACATATACATTGGCCATATTGTTCTGCTACTGTCCACTTTTTGTAGGTACAGCTCATATTCGTCCATTTTCACGATGTGAAATATCT
>Ga0316208_1000614_pt1 | contig 40608 bp, 30 predicted proteins | sample 3monopyrite_MG_FD_204944 | JGI IMG/M metagenome (GOLD analysis project Ga0316208, IMG submission 204944) | Microbial mat bacterial communities from mineral coupon in-situ incubated in ocean water Damariscotta River, Maine, United States -... | ecosystem: Environmental > Aquatic > Marine >...
TGAAGCAACAGAAGAAAAGGCTAGTCATCATATAAACAAAGCTGTTTTTAAAAGTTATTATACACAGCTAAAAGATGTTCTGTCGGAGTTGGATGAAAAGGATACACAAATCGCCAATATGGTTGTACAGTTCCCAGAAGTCTTGAAAAATGAAGAAGAAGAATTGGCTGATAATGAACAATTGGCCATTGAGGAGGTCTTGAATGAAGCCATAATTGAATTGAAGAACTTCAGAAAGCAAGAAGGCGAATCTCTATTCAATGACCTTAAGCAACACACCCAAGCAATTCAGTCATTAATGTTGGAGATTGCCTCCATGGAAAATGAACGCATTCCTATCGTTCGAGAACGCCTTTTAAAGAACCTTGAAGAATCTAGTCAAAAGGATAAAATCGATACAGATCGCTTTGAACAAGAACTGATTTATTACACAGAGAAATACGACATCTCCGAAGAGAAAGTGCGCTTGGGTACTCATTGTAATTACTTTCTTGAAGTTCTAAATGCAGTTCCAGGACAAGGGAAAAAACTGGGCTTTATCTGTCAAGAAATGGGAAGAGAGATCAATACATTGGGCTCAAAGGCCAACCATTCAGGCATGCAAAAAGTGGTGGTACAGATGAAAGATGAATTGGAGAAAATTAAAGAACAAGTCTTAAACGTCTATTGATGGGAAAGTGCATTATCTTTTCGGCTCCCTCAGGTGCAGGAAAAACAACTTTGGTCAAACACTTATTGAGTCAGTTGCCCGAATTGTCTTTTTCCATTTCTGCCTGTACTAGAAACAAGCGCGCCAATGAAATAGATGGAGAAGATTACTATTTTTTAGAACTAGACACCTTTAAACAACGCATTGAAGAAAATGCATTTGTAGAATGGGAAGAAGTCTACATCGACCATTATTACGGCACACTTAAATCAGAAATTGAGCGCATTTGGAATGCAGGGAAAACAGTGATTTTTGATGTAGATGTGATTGGTGGACTAAACCTTAAAAAATATTTTGGAAAGCAGGCATTGGCGGTTTTTGTGATGCCTCCTAACATGGCTACCCTTGAGAAACGTTTAAGAGGAAGAGCTACAGATGAAGAAAATAAAATCATGCAACGTTTGAAAAAGGCGAAAGAGGAAATTGAAACTGCACATCAGTTTGATTATATCTTGAGGAACAACAATCTGGAGGTAGCCAAAAAAGAAAGCTGTGAAATTGTACTTGAATTTTTAGAATCATGAGTATTGCGAAGAAAATAGGGCTGTTTTTCGGCACATACAATCCGGTACATGTGGGCCATATGGTGATTGCCAATTATATGGTTGAATTCACAGATTTAGAACAAATATGGATGATCGTGACTCCACAAAATCCTTTTAAACAGAAAGAATCAATGTTGAAGGATTACGATCGTTTGCACCTTGTAAAACTGGCCATTGGCGAAGATGTAAAAATGCGTGCTTCCGACATTGAATTCAGTTTACCACAACCGAATTATACCATAGACACACTTACATATCTAAAAGAAAAATTTCCTTATAAGGAGTTTGCGTTAATTATGGGTGCTGACAACCTCAACCATTTCCACAAATGGAAAAATCACAACTTGATCATTGAGAATCATGAGTTGTATGTTTACCCTCGCATGGAATCCAATGACGGTGGCGATTTAAGGCAGCATTACAAAGTCAGCTATGTGGAAGCTCCGGTAATGAAGGTATCCTCTTCTTTTATTCGTAAAGCCATTGCGGAAGGTAAAAATGTGCAGCATTTTATGCCAAAAGCAGTGGCAGACTATGTGGAGGAAATGAATATATATAAATAATATACTGTTGTAAATAAGTATTTTAAACTTTTTATAGCGTTAATTCGAAATAAGGCAGAATTTTATTTTATTTGGGATTCCTTTTCTGTTCTTCTTAAATGCTAGTTCACAACATATTAGCCCACATAATGGCAAATATGTTATTTATATATATGGACAAGTCGTTTTTGAGTCAGAACCAAAAATTCTACCCAACTCATTTGACTATTGTGATGAATTCTCTGATGAATTTTACATCTTTGATTCAATTCATATTGATTGAACAAACCTTTTTTGATTTAAGATTAAAGTATAAAGAAGTTCTAAATAATAATGGACATTTTGTATTTACAAAACACATTGAAGGAGACTCCAGTTGTGTGAATGGAGCTAAATTCTATTTTACACCCACTCTATAAGTGCGCATTAACGATACATTGTATAAGAAAACTGAACAGCTTAATGAAAGGCTAGGTAATCAAAATCGGATGAAATTGAGTCTATAATAAGGAAAGAATTAAAATTTCGCAAAGATCAATTGATAATCGATACAAAATAATCACCTTACTTATTGGAAAAATGTGAATACCTTAAACCACTACTTCAAGCAGACCCTCAAGAATTTTAAGTCCGTCTGTATTGCCCAGTTCAGGGTCGGCGGCACGCTCAGGATGTGGCATCATGCCAAACACATTTCTTCCGGCATTGCAAACACCTGCAATGTTTTGTACAGATCCATTTGGATTGGCCTCAGAAGTAATTTGTCCTGTTTCATCACAGTAGTGATAAATGACCTGATCATTTGTGACAATCTCGTTCAATAAATCTTCAGGTGCAAAAAAGCGACCTTCAGCATGTGCAATGGGAATTTTTAATGCTTTATTTAAATCAACGTTTTGGTTGATTAATGAAACATTGTTGGCCGCTTTTAGGTAAGTGTTCCTGCACATAAATTTTTGATGGTCGTTGTGCAACAATGTCCCAGGCAAAAGCTGAGATTCACACAATATTTGAAAACCATTGCATATCCCCAAAACATATCCTCCTCTATTAGCATGCCGCATCACTTCTTTCATGATGGGAGAATAATTGGCAATGGCCCCTGATCGCAAATAATCACCGTAAGAAAAACCCCCAGGCAAAATCACAAAATCAACTCCTTTAAGCTCTGTTTCTTTGTGCCATAAACGCTCTACTGTTGCACCCATAATGTGCTCGAGTACATAAATCATGTCTTGGTCACAGTTTGAGCCGGGAAAGGTGATTACGCCAAATTTCATTGCAATAAATTTTGCTTCAAAAGTAATCAAATCACAAAGCTTGCACCTCAGAAATTAGAGCAAATCAACGAGCATTATTGCATAGGCAGAAATGAGGAGAACTTCCAATAAAAACTTCAGTCTGGATGATCTATAAAAACTTTCAATAAAGATAGCGGCAATGAGCCCAGTAGGTATGATAAAGATTGGGTGTTTGACAAACATTAAAAATGAAAAAATTGCCCAGCTCATAAAAAGTATCGTCAACTGATTTCGTTGATTGACAACAAGGTTTGTTCGCTTTAAATAAACAGCGCCAGCACCAATCAGAGATAAAACGAGCAATCCCATGAATGTGTAGTCTAATAGAGAAACTTCAACGGTCAAATAGACCAATCTATTTTTAGAAATAAAGTCTTTGTAAAAGTAGGACGCCTCCAAATCCAACAAATAAATAGCACTAAATAAATAAATCAATGGCAGTAAAAACCCAATCAAAAGATTGAGCCCATTTCTTAATGAAAGTGGCCGTAAAATGATGGCCCCAAAAAACAACAATAAAACCATCGCTCCATTTGGAAAATAGATGAGTGTTGCAATGCCTGCAAACATAGCAGACTTAAACAACAAATGAGAAATTTCCGCTTGATTGTGAATTTGGAGCAGTACCCTTAAACTCAAGATGCTGAATAAAAAAGCGAAAACGCCTTCAAAATTCAACAGTATGCTTGGTACATAAGCAATGAACAAAGAGAAGAGGAATGCTAAAAAATGCAAGGAAACTCTGATTGTTTGACCTTTTTTCAAGGTGTTGTAAAAAAGCAATAGAATTGTAAAAAGAGTGATGATACTCAAGCCCAATCGCCAACTATTGTTTAGCGGTAACACAAAAAGTGAATTTAACTGATCAAAACTATCTTGAGAATAACCATTGAGCACCGTAAAAAAAATACAAGCTGCAGTGAGCAGAAAGACAACACCAGAGAGAAGACTGTGTTTACGAATTGTATTTAGAATTTGTCGCATCAATAAAAACGCTTAAGTGATAGCAAGAAGGTCAAGTTTTAATACTTTTGTGCAAGATAAAAATTGATTTTTATATGAACTGGAATGATTTCGTTTACGGCTTAGGTGATTTTTTTGAAATGACCTTTCAAATATTTCATGCACTTGGAAATTTGCCAAATAATCTTTTTATACTAGTCATTTTTGGCGCCTTTGTTTATTGGCTTAGAGAGCTTAGCAAATACAAGGCAGAAGCTAAGAGAACGGGAGGCATAGAGTAGTTTATCTTTTTAAAACGTCTAAGCCTATATCTTTTCTGAAGGTTTTTCCTTCAAAGTTTATTTGTTCACAATTCTCGTAACATTGCTTTAAAGCCAAGTTTAGTGTGTTCTCTACTGAAGTGATAGCTAACACTCTTCCCCCATTTGTTTTAATAGAATCTGATTCCTCTTTTGTGCCTGCATGAAATACAATGGACGACTTGACATTATCCAATCCTTTAATTTCATGCCCTTTTTGATAACTTTCTGGATATCCTTTAGAGACTAAAATAACCGTGGCTGCAGTCTCTTCTTTATGCTTCATCACAACATTCGACAATGAACCACAAGCAGCCGCATCAAACAACTCTATTAAGTCAGCATCAATTCTTGGCATGACAACTTCTGTTTCAGGATCGCCCATGCGGACATTGTACTCAATTACATAAGGCTCCTCATCGACAATCATCAATCCAATAAAAATAAATCCACAATAATGAACATTGTCCGATTTTAGGCCTTCAATGGTTCTCTTGATGATTCTTTCCTCAATCTTATGCATCAACGACTTGCCTGCAAATGGAACAGGAGAAACAGCCCCCATGCCTCCTGTGTTCAAGCCTGTATCTCCCTCTCCAATACGCTTGTAATCCTTCGCTTCAGGCAACATTTTGTAATGAACCCCATCACTCAAAACAAAAACTGACATTTCAATACCATCTAAAAACTCTTCGATGACCACTGTGGATGAAGCTTCTCCAAATTTTTGTTCTTCAAGCATTGAATGCAATTCATTTTTTGCTTCTTGAAGTTCGTCAATGATCAACACGCCTTTTCCAGCGGCCAGTCCATCTGCCTTTAATACATAAGGTGGGTTTAATTCATTTAAAAACTGCTGTGCCTCTTTTAATTCTCCCTTTGAGAATGATTTGTGCCTTGCTGTAGGAATTCCATGCCTGTTCATAAAGGACTTTGCATGCTCTTTACTTCCCTCAAGAATAGCACCACTTTTATCAGGTCCTATAATCTTTAGTTTAGTCAATGATTCATCCTCTTTCAAATAATCAACCAAACCCTCTACCAAAGGAGCCTCTGGGCCAACCACTAATAGGTCAATTTCATGGGTGTGAATTGTTTCAACAATAGCTGGGAAATCTAGAATATCGAGATGTAGGTTTGTTCCCACTTTCCCTGTTCCAGGATTTCCAGGAGAGATAAACAGTTGATCTAATTTTTGACTCTGACTAATTTTCCAAGCAATGGCATGTTCGCGACCGCCTGAACCTAGAATTAAAACTCTCATGATGCTGTTGGCTTTATTTTTTGGAACTATTCATCCAATTCTTTATACTCTCCTGAAATCCATTTTACATAGCGCTTGTCAAAGGTAAATCCCGTTTTTTCATTTACTAGATACAACATCGCAGCTGGAGGTAAAACAGTCTGGTCAACTCCTTCTTGTTCTAGTCGAAACAACTCTATGTCAAGCTGAAAAAAGAAGCGGCCCTGTTTAACTTTTCCTGATTTAGTTACCACTGCAATAGATTTGCGCACATAATCATTCTTTTTGAATGTAACATTATAAACAAATCCTAAATCAAGTTCAACCCTATAGCCCCCGTTTCTTTCAGTTGAGTCGGTCAAGTAGAGTTCATTGTCTTTGTAAACTTCAATGATGACTTGAGGAAGTCTTATATTCTGGTTTTCTACACGTCCTTGAAGTGTGAGCTTGCCCTTTTGAGCAAAGGATACAGATGAAAATCCGATGATAAATAAAAAGAGAAGTAATCGCATATTTTAAATTCTATAATCCAAGTAAAACCTCTTCAGGAGATTTCCCACCAAAAATGATTTTGGATGGATTTTCAATCATCTCTTTTATTTTAACAAGAAAGCTTACAGATTCTTTTCCATCTATAATGCGGTGATCATAAGATAAGGCGACATACATGATTGGCCGAACCACTACTTGACCATCTACAACTACCGCTCGTTCAACAATGTTATGCATCCCAAGAATGGCAGATTGTGGAGGATTGATGATCGGTGTGCTCATCATTGAACCAAAAACACCTCCATTGGTTATGGTAAAAGTGCCTCCAGTCATCTCTTCCATGGATAATTTTCCATCTCGAGCTTTGATGGCCAATCGTTTAACCTCTGATTCTATTTCTGCAAAGTTCATTTGCTCGGCATTTCGTAAAACAGGCACCATTAAGCCTTTAGGGCTGCTGACTGCAATTCCCACATCCGCGTAATCATGGTACACAATTTCGCTTCCGTCAATCATTGCATTTACAGCAGGAAAATGATTCAATGCCTCAGTTACTGCTTTTGTGAAAAAAGACATAAAGCCTAAATTGACATCGTATTGAGCTCTGAATTGCTCCTTCAATTTTGTACGCAAAACCATCACATTGCTCATATCAATCTCATTAAAGGTTGTAAGCATGGCTGTATCATTCTTCACAGAAACTAAACGCTCTGCTACTTTACGTCGCAAAGAGCTCATCTTTTTGCGTTTTTGGTCTCTTGTTCCTCCCCATCCTTGAGCAGAAGCGGGATTAATTCCAGCTGCCATGGCATTGACAACATCTTGTTTGGTTATTCTACCGGCATGGCCTGAACCATTTACTAATTGTGGAGATATATTGTTCGTCTCCATCATTTTCTTTGCTAATGGTGAAGCATTTGCGGCGACTTCTTTATTCGGTTCTTGATTTATAACTTCTTTTTCTACCAATTTCACTTCAGTAGCTGGCGCCCTTTCAGGGCTGGATTTTTTAGCTGGGGCCTTTGCCTTAGTGTCAATTTCTGCGATTACATCTCCAACAGTTAAGGTATCACCCTCCTCTGCTTTAAAAGAAATACTGCCACTCGCTGTTGCAGTAAGTTCGAGTGTCGCCTTGTCAGAATCAATTTCCGCAATTACATCATCTATGTATACATAGTCTCCTTCCGAGACCGTCCATGATGCTAAATCCACTTCAGAAATGGACTCTCCAGGACTTGGAACTTTAATTTCTTCCATAATATATTTTAATTATTTCAATTCTATTAATGAGTGTGCCAGCATTTCATTGATAATGTCTTGCTGACGATTCGCAAATACCTTTGATGAGCCAGAAGCAGGACTTGCACTCGCGAACCTACTGATCAGTCTCCATTTGTCTCCTTGTGATGTTGTCGTTTTTATATACCTCCAAGCACCCATGTTTTCAGGTTCTTCTTGAACCCATAAAAGGCTTTCGTGATTTTTATACTTTTTCAGAAGCTTGTTAAATTGTGCCTGAGGAAATGGATACAATTGTTCAATGCGCACAATGGCTATGTTCATAGCCTCTGCTTTGTTGCGTGCACTTCTTAACTCATAATAGAGCTTACCTGAGCAGCAAACAACAGTTGTTACCTCTGTTGCTTTTACCTGATCGTCGTCAATTATTTCTTTAAATCCATCACTGCTGAGTGAGGTAATTTTAGAAACAGCTTCAGGGTGACGCAATAGGCTTTTTGGTGTCATGATGACCAAAGGAGTTCTAAACGGTCTTTTTAGTTGCCTTCTTAAAACATGAAAAAAGTTGGCAGGTGTGGTACAATTGACCACTTGCATATTTCTATCTGCGCTTAAAGTTAGGTAGCGCTCTAATCGCGCACTTGAGTGTTCCGCACCTTGACCTTCATAACCGTGTGGCAAATACAAAACTAATCCACTTTTACTCATCCATTTATCCTCTGCACTACTCAAAAACTGATCAATAATGATCTGTGCTCCATTGTTAAAGTCACCAAATTGAGCCTCCCAAACAATCAAGCCGTTTGGCATGGCCATGGAATAACCGTATTCAAACCCAAGCACTCCATATTCTGAAAGCAATGAATTGTATATTTGAAATTTTGCTTGCTTCTTGCTTATGTGTTGGAGTGGAATGTATTCCTCTTCTGATTCTTCGACCTTAAGCACAGCATGGCGGTGGGAAAAGGTTCCTCGCTCTACATCCTGACCTGTGATTCTCACTGGATGCCCTTCTTCTACCAAAGAGCCATAAGCAAGTGTTTCCGCCATACCCCAATCCAATTTACCCTCGCCTTCCATCATTTTTTTTCGATCTCCAAGCAATTTGGCTGACTTTCTAAAAAATGGTTTGTCAGAAGGAAGCGTAGTAACAGCTTCTGCAATACTTTCCAGTTTATTCTTACTCACTGCTGTTTCAGGAGATGATTCGAAATCGTCTTCTTTTGAAGCCCTTATACCATCCCAAGTTTTTTCAAGGAAATGGGTAATAAATGCCTTGTCAATCTCTTTGGAATCAGTCAATCTATCTTGCAACAATTGATTGAACTTTTCTTTATTCCCAACTGCTTCCTCTTTCGTAATCAAACCCATGGCAATTAGCTTTTCTAAATATATCTCCCGTGGATTTGGATGTTTGGAAATAGCCTTGTATAAAATGGGCTGAGTAAACCTTGGTTCGTCTCCCTCATTGTGCCCATATTTACGGTAACACAACAGGTCGACAAAAACATCTTTTTTAAATTTATTTCTATATTCAAGCGCCAGTTTAATCGTGTGCACCACTGCTTCAACATCGTCTCCATTTACATGAAATACTGGACACAAGGTGACTTTTGCAACGTCTGTACAATAGGTGCTCGATCTACCATCCAAATAGTTGGTCGTAAACCCAATTTGATTATTGACGACAATGTGAATTGTTCCTGCAGTACTGTAGGCTTGAAGATTGGCCATTTGCACCACTTCATAAACAATGCCTTGTCCTGCAATGGATGCATCTCCATGTATAAGGATTGGCGCCACCTTTGTAGGATCTCCTACATAGTCATCTACTTTGGCTTTGGCTATGCCCTGAACAATCGGATCTACCGCCTCCAAATGAGAAGGATTGGGTGACATGGTTAGTTTAACAAAATTCCCATTGTCAGTTTCTATATCACAAGAATATCCTAAATGATATTTTACATCTCCATCAAATAAATTGTCTTCGTATTCTTTCCCTTCGAATTCACTAAAAATGGAGTCGTATGTTTTATTAAAAATATTTGCCAGAACATTTAATCGACCTCTATGTGCCATTCCAACCACAAATTCTTCAATGCCTCTATTCGCTCCCATCTCGATAATTGCATCAAGTGCCGGAATCAATGATTCCCCGCCTTCTAATGAAAAACGCTTTTGCCCAACAAACTTCTTATGCAAGAACTGTTCAAACATTACTGCCTGACTCAATTTTCTTAACATGTGTTTTTTCTCATCCTCGCTAAAGTTTGGACGATTGCGATGTGATTCTAATTTTTCTTGAAGCCACTGAACTTTTTCTGGCGTCCTTATGTAACGATATTCTACCCCTATTGAATTGCAGTATGTTTCTTTTAGGTGCTCAATGATTTCAGATAGGGTTGCATTTGCAAGACCAATCTCAACCCCTGCTTTAAATTGAACATCTAAATCTGCTTTGGAAAGACCAAAGTTTTCAATATCAAGAGTGGGATTGTATTTTCTTCGATCTCTAACTGGGTTAGTTTTTGTAAAAAGATGTCCTCTAGTTCTGTAGCCACTAATCAAATTCAAAACTTTGAATTCCTTGTCGAAATCTAGCTGAGATTCAAATACCGCCTTTGTCTGATTGAGGTCGACTTCACCAAAATTTTTTCTGGCGAAATCAAAGCCTTGAAAAAATTTGGCCCATTCTTCTTCAACGGAATTAGGGTCAGTTATAAAGTTTTGGTAAAGCTGTTCAATGGCAGATACGTCTGCATTACTGAGGTAGGAAAACTTGTCCATATAAGTTTAATGTGCTGTAAGGCCTAACAAAGTTAACTAAATACTAAAGAAAAATCACTTTTGTTTCAGCATAGTTCTAGCAATCAAAAGGAACAATCAAGAGCCGCATTTGTGCTTGGCTTGAAGGATATTTTACCCCTAATTTGTGCTGAATTTTTGACGCATTATTACTTTGTACAATTCTCTTTTTATTATTAGCTGTGCTAACTCCTCGTAAGGTTGATCACTTTCAAAGATTGCTTTTAGCATTTTATCCTCAATATCAATTGCATACAGCGAATTGAAAAAATCTTCTGATTTCATTTCAAATTTGCCTTGTACGTATTTCCTCAGCCAATCACCCAAGTCCATTAATTTAAGTCTGTATTTTAAGCGTGGATTTATCTCCTTTATGCGTAAATCTTTCTCTAATTGACAGATGAGTTCCTCCATCAAAACTAAATTATCTAGCTGATCTGGGAGATCGTTTTCATAGAAGGGCAATGGTTTAATTGACATGCTTACTTTTCTTTTGCAAACTTATTGAAGAATCAATTGTTTGATATACTCGGGTGTTAATTTATTGTTGAAAAATGGAAATTCTTATAAGCGGAGGCACTGGACTTGTTGGAAGTAGACTGACTGAAATGCTTGAGGAAGAAGGCCATAATGTTACACTTTTAAGCAGATGTCCACAATCCCATGAAAGCATTAAAACCATTGTTTGGGATCCTAAGAACCAGCAATTAGATGCCGAAGATCTAAAAGGAATAGATTATATTTTTCACCTTGCTGGAGCAGGAGTAGCGGATAAAGCATGGACGAATTCATACAAAAAGATGATTGCTTCGAGCCGTATTGAAAGCACTCAATTGCTATACGACACAATAAAGATGTTGGAGCAAAAACCAAAAGGCCTGGTTTCTGCATCCGCAGTAGGCTATTATGGAATAAGAACAACCGACAATATTTACCTTGAAAATGACCCTCCAGACGACGATTTTCTCGCAGACACTTGTGTGAAATGGGAGAAAGAGGTGAACAAGCTCAGTACACTTGGGATGAAGGTTTCTAAAATTCGCATTGGACTAGTACTCTCAAAAAAAGGAGGAGCTCTCAAAGAAATTGCACGGCCTGCCAAAATTGGATTTGGTGCACCCATTGGCAGTGGAGCTCAATACATGCCTTGGATTCATATTGATGATTTATGCAGAATGTTTATCCATTGTATGCATCAGGAAATGGAAGACACATTCAATGGTGTTGCTCCTGAACACATCAACAACCGTGACTTTACTAGAAAACTGGCAAGAGTCCTCAATAAACCTCTTTGGTTACCCAAAGTCCCTTCTTTCATCATGAAGTTACTCTTGGGGGAACGTGCTCAATTGGTGCTGCAGGGCAGTCGAATATCTGCTGAAAAAATTCAAAAAAAAGGATTTGAATTTAAATTCGAATCATTAAAAGAAGCCCTGCTTGACCTTTACAGCTAATTAATCCTGACCAATAGGGATTCTGCCAAATTTAGAAGTGGCTGCTTTTTCTCTTCCGTCACATCGATTCGGTCAAGTGCACTTAAAGCAAGCGAGTGATAGGTCTGCATACTGTCTCTGGCACTTTTTTCAATGTCAAGTTTCTGAAACAAGGCCAACATTTGTTCAACTTTTTGTTTGCTTTCAATGTTTTGTCGCAGGAGAAAGTCAAGTTGCTCACGATCTTTTCCACTCGCCTTTTGATAAGCTGCAAGCAATAAGAAGGTCTTTTTATTGGCAATAATGTCTCCGCCTAACTGTTTCCCAAAATCCTTTGTGTCAGCAAAAGCATCCAAGTAGTCGTCCTGAATTTGGAAAGCGATGCCTAAATTCAAGCCAAATTGGTAAATATTCTCAGCATCTTCTACCGAAGCGTTAGCTATTATGGCTCCAATTTTTAAACTGCATCCTAACAAAACAGCTGTCTTCAAGCGAATCATCTCTGTATAACGATCAAGGCTTAGCTGGTCTAGCGCAATGTCTTCAAAATCCATGTCCAACTGCTGCCCTTCGCATACTTCAAGCGCAGTTTGATTGAACACACCTAACACCGTTTTAAGGTGTGTAGCTGAAAGTCCTTCCAATTGTTGATAGACTTTTACAAAGAGTGCATCTCCTGATAATATTGCAGTATCTCTGTTCCACTTTTCATGCACCGTTTGCTGTCCACGGCGAAGTGGCGCTTCATCCATGATATCGTCGTGAATCAAAGAGAAATTATGGAAGTATTCTATTGCAAGTGCTGCCTTCATGGCTTCTTCCTTGTTCCCTTCGAAAAGCTCATTCGCCATCAAGCATAAGACTGGTCTAATCCGCTTTCCCCCTAAACGCAGAATATAGTTTATTGGGTGATAAAGTCCTTCTAGCTCACCTTGAACAGGGTGTTCATTGATGTATGCATTGAAAGCCTTGCCGAGCTGCTGCCAGTTTTCCATGCATCAAATAAAAAAATCAGGGTTTGAAATTACTGTAGACAATCCCTGCTTCAAATCAATTGGTTGTCGACCGAGTAAAGACAGCATTTTGGTTGTTTCTGGTTGCCTTCTGCTCATGTCTCCTTCTTTCAAAGGTGGAAGGTGTTTTATTTGCGAGGAAGAGCCAGAGATTTCAATGATCAATTTGGCCAAATCAAGTACTGTATACTCTACATCTGATCCTATGTTGACAACATCATTGATGCATTCATCTTGCAAAAATGCGTTCACACATGCTTGAACATTGTCTTCCACGAAGCAAAATGTTCTCGTTTGCATCCCGTCTCCATATATCGTGATGTCTTTATTTTTTAAAGCCGCAGCAACGAATTTGCTAATCACAAAATCTTTGCTCTGGTATGGTCCATAGGTATTGAAGAATCTGAAAATGGTATACTCTAGGCCATATTCTTGGTAATAGGATTTTAGGAATGCCTCCCCAGCATTTTTCACAATGGCATAAGGAAGCCTAGAATTCAAAGGGGTAGTATGCTCATGTTGTGGAAGCTCTACAGGTTCGCCATATACTTCAGATGAAGAGGAGAAAAACACACGTTCAACTCCAGTATTCTTACAAAGGTCAAGCACATTGCGCATTCCCTTCAAATCATCCAACACCTGAATCGGGTTATCCAAGGTCCTTTTTACTCCAACAACTGCAGCGTAATGGAACACATAATCAAATGCATAGCTATAAAAAATACTAGAGATGTCGACAAACTGATTGACATCGGCTTTAATAAATTTCAAATTTTGATTTTGATTGACTCTTCGTTTATCTCCTGTCAATAAGTTGTCTACTACTACCACAAAATTATCATTGTCCTTTGCAAGATGTGTGGCCAACGCACTGCCAACAAATCCTGCTCCACCAGTAATGAGAATGTTCCTTTTTGCCACCTTTCTAAAGTTTTAGTAAATAAGCTCCATAGCCGCTTTTCAACAAGCTTTTTGCAAGTTTTTCCAATTGTGCTTTATCAATAAATCCCATTTTATAGGCGATCTCTTCCAAGCATCCAATTTTTAATCCTTGTCTTTCTTCAATGACTTGTACAAATTGACTTGCTTGCATCAAGGAATCAAAAGTACCTGTGTCTAACCATGCTGTGCCTCGATCAAGAATGGCAACTTGAAGTTTCCCCCTTTTTAAATATTCCTTGTTCACATCTGTGATCTCATATTCTCCTCTTGGACTTGGCGTCAAGTTTTTGGCAATTTGCACTACCTCATTGTCATAAAAATAAAGGCCTGGTACAGCAAAATTTGACTTAGGATGTTCAGGCTTCTCCTCAATGGAAACCGCCACTTGGTTTTCGTCAAATTCAACTACGCCATATCGCTCAGGATCTGATACATGGTAAGCATATACTACTCCGCCATCAGGATCGCTGTTTGATTGTAACAACTTTGGCATGCTACTTCCGTAAAAAATATTGTCTCCTAAAATTAAGGCTACTTTCTCTTTTCCTATAAATTCTTCTCCGATGACAAAGGCTTGCGCCAATCCATTGGGCACTTCCTGGATTGCATATTCAAAACGACAGCCAAATTGAGAACCATCTCCCAACAACCTTCTAAAGCTCTCATTGTCATGAGGTGTTGTAATGATCAATATTTCTTGAATGCCTGCATTCATTAACACGGACAAGGGATAATATATCATGGGTTTGTCAAAAACAGGCATAAGCTGCTTACTGACTGCAAGCGTTAAAGGGTGCAATCGGGTGCCAGACCCACCTGCTAAAATAATTCCTTTCATGGAGGTTAATTTATGGGGCGAATTTAAGGATTATCAGATTCTTTGATGGGCTTTACCTCGAGCTCATCCAACTCAATATCGTCGTCTTCATCTATCAATTCAACGAAGGATTCTTCCTTAAATGCTTTAGTGGTTAGCCAATTGTCGAATGACAATATCAAAGAGGGCAATAATATAAGATTGGAAGCCATGGCTACCAAAAGAGTGATTGAAACAAGCAAGCCAAGTGCAACTGTTCCTCCAAATTCAGAGGCCGTGAATACGCCAAATCCAAAAAACAATACGATTGAAGTATAAATCATGCTTACCCCTGTTTCCCTCAGTGCCAATATCGAAGCCTCTCTCAAGTTCAATGAATGGACACTTAATTCCTGTCTGTATTTTGCCAGATAGTGAATGGTGTCATCCACCGAAATACCAAATGCGATGCTAAAGATTAAGATGGTAGAAGGTTTGATGGATATGCCAAAATAACCCATAATGGCTGCCGTAAATAGCAAAGGAAGCAAGTTGGGAATCAGACTTACAAAAACCATGCGTAGCGAAGAAAATAAAAAGGCCATGATGATGGCAATCAAAATGATGGCGATGCCTAGACTGATAAACAAATTCTTCACCAAATAGTCTGTGCCTTTGAGCCAGACCACGCTAGTACCAGTATAGGTCACATTATAATTTTCAATTGGGAAAATGGAATCAATCTTTGGTTCCAAATCATTGAGAATGGCCTCCATTCTTTTCGAGCCAACATCTGCAATCTGTGCAGTGACGCGAGTAACTTGTTTGCTGGAGTCCAAATAAGATTGCAGGAGATTTGTTTTCTGTTCGTCTTTTGCACTTCCACTAAGGTATGGACCAAGGAAACTGCTTTCTTGAGGATTGTACAAATCGTATTTGGTGGGGTTACCGCCATAATAGGCTTGTCGTGCAAACTTCACGCCTTCTAAAATCGACAATGGTTTGGAAAATTCAGGATATTCTGACAAGGTGTTTTGTAATCGTTCAATCCTTCTTAGGGTGGAGTAGGATGTTGCCTTGCCTTTTTTCTTTCCATCAATTGTAATTTCGAAAGGAAGAACTCCGTGAAAATTGTCCTCAAAAAATTTGAGATCAAGGTAAACTGGGTCCTCTCTTGGCAAGTCGTCAGCAATGTTTCCGGTGGTTTTTATTTTGGTAATACCAATAATGGATGCTGCCAAAATGAGCGCCGAAATGATGAATACCGCTAATCTATGCTTGGTTACTATCGTCACAAGATGGTTGACCACTATGTGCACCCATTGTCGCTCCAAATGTTTGGTGTGCCGCTTGGTGGGTGGCTTCTGAAAACTTAAAATAATGGGCAAGAGGGTAATGGACACGATGAATACTGAGGCAATTCCACATGTGGCCACAATGCCAAATTCTACCAAAATTCTACTGTCTGTGAAGATAAAAGTGCCAAAACCCAGTGAAGTGGTGGTATTGGTCAAAAAGATGGCATTGCCAATTTTATGGATGACACGCCTCAATGCCAATATTTGATTGCCGTGATGTTTGTACTCTCTGTGGTATTTGTTGAGTATGAAAATACAATTCGGAATCCCAATAACGATGATCAATGGAGGAATCAAAGAAGTAAGAATTGTGATGGTATACCCAAACATTGCCTGAATACCCACTGACCAGACAACACCAATCATGACCACAATCATGGAGAAAAACATGGACTTAAAGGACCTAAAAAAGAGCAACAATATTGTGGCTGTTACCGCGATGGCCAAAAGGATAAACAACTTGATCTCTCCGCTTACCTTAGTCGTATTGTTTGATCTAATGTAGGGCAGACCTGAATAGCGCACCCTTAGTTGAGTTTCAGATTTAAACTGCTCAATTTGCGCCATTAAATCATCCATTAAGATACTCCGATCCTTTGTGTCGAGCCACTCAGTGTCAAGAGTCAAGGCCATCAGTGTGGTCGAAGTGTCCTCGCTGTATATAAAGCCACGATAAAAAGGCAAATCATAAATGCGTTGAAGGATAGTATCCAGTTCAACTTGACTGTTCAGTTCTCCCTCAATTAGACGAAAAGGCTCAAGTCTTTTAGGGTCTGTTTCTTTTTTAAGGTCGTAAACGCTTGACATGGACACGACTTCATTGATGCCTTCAATGACACTTAAGCGTTCTGACAATCGAATCCAGGAATTGAAATTCTCTAATTGAAACAATTTTTGATCCTCTACAGCAATGACCATGATGCTGCCTTCTTGTCCAAATTTTTCTTGAAATTGTTCAAATACAATCAAGGTGGAATCAGTGCTTGGCAACACCTGAGCCAATTTATAGCTCATTTTAACATCTCTTGTTTGATAGCCAAAAAATGCGGTAAGAATCACCAACAAAATGATGATCACATAGCGTAGTCTAAGAATGAAGCTTGAAAATTTATCCCACATAGAAACGAGCAATTGCAAAGAAATGCTCTGATTTTTGAAGTTGTTTACAAATATCGAAATTAAAATGCCAGTTCAAAATGGGCATATGATCCAATTCATCCATCTCATTAAATGCTTTTATCTTTGAAGCGTGGAAGGTATTGACATACGCATAGAAGAACTGCTTGGCATACTAGATCTCATTGGGACTTTTGTATTTGCTGTGAGTGGGTCTATGGCAGCTTCTTCCAAGCGATTAGACCTGTTTGGTGCTTCTTTTTTGGCCTTTGTGACCGCAGTAGGAGGTGGAACCATTCGAGACCTTTTGATTGGGAGTTTGCCAGTTGGTTGGATGCTCGATTTGAATTATTTATACGCCATCCTTGCAGGCGTAGGAGTCACTTATCTTTTTACTTCCATTGTTCGACGATTGCGGAAAACGCTTTTTTTGTTTGATACCATCGGAATCAGTGTGTTTACTATACTTGGGTTAAAAAAGGCACTCATTGTAGGCATAGACCCAGTTTTGGCCGTAATGATGGGCATGTTCTCCGCAGTCTTGGGTGGGGTGATCCGTGACATCCTCATCAATGAAATCCCCCTCATCTTCAGAAAAGAAATTTATGCAATGGCTTGCTTGGCTGGGGGCTGCCTTTTCTTATTGCTTCAAAACAATGGCTTAGAATTCCACTGGAATGTTGCCATCACTGCCTCTGTCATTATCGCCATCCGCATTGTCGCCATACGGTTTCATATAGGATTAGGAGGCATCGACGACAAAGACAAAAGCTTCTTCAAAAAAACACTCTAGTTTTGGTATCAACTTTGTATTGAGCAAACAAAAAATGGTGCATGTATAAATACCAAACCCTCTTCCTTTTTATCGCGATGGCCATCGTGAGCCTCCAGTGCAAGAACAGTGCTCAAGTTTCAGAAACATTGCCCTACGCGGACGATAAAAGTTACGATAGCTTATGGGTGGAGGTAGAAATGATGGAAAAAAAGGCGCTTGGGAAAAAGATCATTGAACAAACGGACCTTATTCTTGAAAAAGCCCTCCATGAAAGTCAGCCGACGCATCTTTTCAAGGCACTGAGCATCCGTTCGAAACACCTCAGCAAAATTGAGGAGGAATCAAGCTTTAAAATCATCAACAGCTTTGAAGAAAAAGTCAAGCATGCTGATGCCCCGCTAAAACAATTGTTGTCTTCGGCAACCGCCGAATTGTACCATCAATATCTTCAACAAAACCGATGGAAACTAAATGGACGAAGTGCGCGAGCAGAACCCATTGACGATGATTTTAGAACATGGTCTTTGGAAACGCTCGAAAAACGCATTGATGAACTGTATCTGATGTCATTGATGGATGTTGAAACAAGCATTGAAACGCAACTGAAGGACTATGAATACATCTTGAATTTGCAGTCGTCGGAAGCCGTACCTCAAAAGATGTATGATTACCGCCCTTCTTTGTACGACCTTCTTGCCGATAGAGCATTAAGGCATTTTGAGCGCAGATCGGCGAACACATTCACTGCTGAAAAGTTAATAGATACCAATAAATGCTTTGCTCCGATAGAAGAATATTGCGCGCTTCCCCTTGGCAAAGATTCATCCGCCCTTGCGCTAGTTGCGTCCATATATCAAACAAGCATCTGTCAGCATCAAGCACGAAAGGAATCCGCGGCAATGGTCGATTTTAACCTGCAGCGCTTAACCTTTTTTCGACGTCAACGCCAAGATCCAAGCACAGATTCTATCTATGTGAACGCCTTGAGGAATTTTAAAGCGAATACTGTTGCTGCACACCATAGCGAAATAGACTTGGCCATTGCACAAGCCTATTATGAATTGGGGCAAGGCTATTACTTTGCGAAAAAGGATGAACGCTATCGTTGGCATTTGAACAAAGCACTCAAGCTGTGCCAGTCAAACATTAACGACCCACTTTATGGAAATAACTTTCAGCAAATCGAGCGTGCCATTACGCAAACCAATGTTCACTTGATCGCAGAATCGGTGTATGCTGAAGATGAAGCCATCTTGTATTATGTGGAGTACAAGAATGCCCCAAAACTGCATTTTAAGTTGATCAAAAGGCCGCATGAATTGCCCGGCAAAGCGCAACTTCCGCATTACGATCAGCTCCACAAACTTTTTACCATTCCAGCCTTGAAAACTTGGACAGAAGAACTGCCAGAAGAAACAGACCATCAAACACATGCCACCGAAATGTTCTTAAAAGCACAGGAATTGGGCAATTATTATTTGATCGTCTCCACGGATAAGTCTTTCAATCCCAAAGAGAGTAAAATAGCTTTTATGCATTTCCAAGTGAGCAATTTGAGCTATTTGAGCAGACAAAGAAGGGCGAGAAATGATTTGGAATTTCATTTATTGAAACGGAGCACTGGCGAAAACTTGACGAATGCCAAGCTTTCGGTGTATCGAAATGTGCGTGACAAAAAGTACCAGAACTCCTGGAAATTTGAAGGCGCAAAATCACCAAATGGAGAAGGGAAAATTAGCCTTACTGCAAAAGAAAGAGGCGCAGTGCGTTTCTACCTCAGTTCAGGAAAAGATACCCTAGTTGATTTGTCGACTCAATACCTCTACCCCACAAATCCATCATCAAATGCACAGATCAATTCCCACCTTTTTACAGACCGAAAATTGTATCGACCCGGGCAAACAGTTTACTTCAAGGGCATTGTTACCTCTACTGAAAAGGACAACATAAAAGTGCTTGCGGATAAGGCCATTAAAGTCAGGCTCTATAACAAGAATGGCGAATTGGTCAGCAGTATGGAGCGCACCACCAATGCCTTCGGTTCCTATCATGGAAGTTTCGATCTCCCTTTGAGTGGTTTGAATGGCAATTACCAGATACGAGACAATTTTAGCGGTGTCAACATCAGCCTGGAGGAATACAAGCGACCTACATTCGAAGTATTATTTGATAGTTTAGACCAATCAGTACAGTTAAATGAAAAAGTGAACATTTGCGGTCGTGTTCAGGCCTTTTCGGGCATGCCGCTGAACGACTGCTCCCTCAAATACCGCATTGAGCGTAGACAGTTTGCATACCCATATGACTGGTATTATCGCAGTTATTTCCCACCAGGCCGACCAAGCATTGTCGCTAGCGGTTCTTTAAAATCAGATGCCTCAGGGAAATTTTCGGTTGAATTTACACCAAGCGCAACAAAGAAAAATAAAGGCAAGCCCAACACATACAATTACACCATTGTAATTGAAGCGACCCATTTAAGCGGGGAAACACAGACAGCTCAAAAAGAAATGCAATTGAGTGATCAGGCACTCTTTTTAAGTACCAAGCTCAAGCAACATACAACCATAACGGCATTGAAAGCCTTAAAGATTGACGCAAAAAACATTGAAGGGAAAGCGGTGGATACAAAAGTGAAACTGGAATTGATTGCATTGGAGATTCCCCAACACGTCTACAAAGCAAAGTACTGGGGCAGCACAGATCGAAAACACATCCCCAATAAACAATACACCCAATACTTCCCGAATTTCAATCAGGAGAACATCAAAGGCATCGAAGATTATCCCCTAGGTGCTGTGATTGCTTCTTCTATGGTCAATAGCAATCAGCCAGTCAATCTTTTCCGCCAAATAGAACAAGGCGCCTACCTTTTAAAGGTCAGCGCCAAAGATGCGAAGGGGAATTTGGTGAAATTCGAACAACGGATGGTCTTGATAGAGCCCAACTCCCAAAAGACCGCCTTGACTTCCTTCAGTTATGCTCACGCATTGCAGCAAGAAGGAGAAGTGGGTGATACCGTATCCATTTTGGTGGGCAGCAGTTTAGAAAACTTGCGCCTCCATTGCGAAATTCTGCTGAAAAACAAAGTGGTGGAGGCCTTTCCTGTAGTGTTGAATCAAGAACAGAAAAAAATCTCCTTCCCCATTAAAGAGGCCTATCGCGGAAATTTTACAGTGCAGTTTTACGGAGTGTTTGACAATCGAACGATTCATCATCAGAGCATCTTCAAGGTGCCTTACAGCAATAAAAAGCTCCATCTTGAATTTGAGTCTATCGAAAAAGAATACACTCCAGGCAACAAAGTCCTTTGGACCCTAAGCATTAAAGATGCCGCAAATCGGCTTAAAGATGCTGAGATTTTGGCCAGCATGTATGACAAATCCTTGGATAAAATCAGTCCATTTCAATGGTCATTCCCTATTTTTCAAGAACGCCGAACTCAACTGCCCTGGAGGTGGAGTGCTAATTTTAAATCGATTCAGCCTTCTTGGTATGGAGGTAAAGAAACATCCTTCTCTACACCATATACCAAGACCTACCCTTCTTTGAATTGGTTCGGATTTTATTTGGGCCACTTCCCCATGCATTATCGATCCGTGCAAATGATGCAGGCAGACGGAGCAGCGCTTTCCAAGGCGCCCATGCAGCGAAAAACAGAAACGATCATGACTGTAGAAGACAATGCTGTTGCCCCTGTAAATGCGCCCGAAGACGTGCACTACCGTTCGGACTTCAAGGAAACGGCCTTCTTTTTTCCCAGATTGAGCACGGATAAAGCAGGGAAAACGCTGCTCCAATTTGAATTGCCAGAAAGCATTGGAAAATGGAAGCTGCAATTGTTGGCACATGCCAAAGACTTGAGCAGTGCATTGATCACAGAAGAGATCATCACTAAAAAAGCCATGAGCATACGGCTGAATCGACCGCGTTTTATTCGCGCTGGAGATAGCGTGCACTTTCAAGCAGTCATCAGCAACGAATCCGAAGAGAAATTTGGAGCGACCGCAAACATTCAATTCTTGGATGCCAGCAATGAAACACCGTTAGACATTCTGCTGGATGCAAGCAGCCAAAAGAGTGTGGATGTTCCATCGCAGCAAAATAGAAAAGTAGCTTGGACGATTGTGGTGCCTGAGGGAACGAAGCATTTGATGTATCGACTGAGCGCCAAGACCACCGACTACAAAGACGGGGAAGAAGGAATCATCCCTATACTCAGCAACAAAAGTTTGGTCACGGAGAGCATGCCCATTCACCTCAATCCAGGGCAAAGCAAAAAAATACACTATTCGAAATTCATCAACAGCCTCCAAGATGCCGACATCAAACAGAAATCCTACACCCTTGAATTCAGCCCAAATCCAGCTTGGTACGCTGTGCAAGCATTGCCCTATTTGAGCCAGCCAGAACACCCAAGCAACGAACAAATTTTCAACCAATATTTCGCCAATAAATTGGCGCGTATGATTTTAGAAGCCAATCCGCAGATTGAACGCATTTATGCACAGTGGAAATCTTCCAATGCAGAAGCACTGCAGTCGAAGCTTCAGAGCAATCAAGAATTGAAGAGCATTCACATTCAAGAAACTCCATGGCAGCAAATGGCCCTGGATGAAACAGCACAAAAAAGAAAATTGGCGGCCCTCTTCGACCGCAACCAAAATGACTATTTAGAAAAAGAAGCCTTGCAAAAGTTAAGTGCCGCCCAACTGCCCAATGGAGCATGGTCATGGTTCAAAGGCATGCGGCCAAACAGATACATCACACAAAGCATATTATGTGGTTTGGGACGCTTGGTTCAATTGAAGGCGTTGGAAGAAAAGACCCCAATGATTCAAGCAGCAATCAGCTATTTGGACGATGAAATGCACCGGGCCTACCTCAAGCTCAAAGAGAAAAATCGTGCCGATGAACATCGATTGAATGGCCTTGAAATACAATACCTCTATTGCAGAAGTTATTTTGGAGAAACCCCTATCAAACAGCATGAAGCTTTTCAGTTTTACATCAACAAGGCGCAATTGCAGTGGACAGATGCCAATTTACAGGACAAGGCAAGTGTTGCACTTGGTTTTAAAAGGCTTTATGGGGATGCAGACATCAGTCATAAAATTTTGAATTCCTTGATTGATCATGCCCTTTTGGATGAAGATGAAGGCATGTATTGGAAAGCCAATAAAGGCTATTCTTGGAAACGATCTCAAATTGAAGTGCAAGCATTGATGATTGAACTATTTGAGCAAATGGAAGCCAAACAAGACTACATTGATGGACTGAAAAAGTTCTTACTGAAAAACAAGCAGACACATGTTTGGGAAAGCAATGCTTCTACAGCCGCTGCTTGTTATGCCCTGTTGATGAAAGGAAAATTCTTGTCGACTGTTTCCAAGACAAAGATCAGTGTGGGTGGACAATCCATTTCCAAGCAAAGCCAAACAGAAGCTGGCAGTGGGTACCTGAAAAAAACATGGGGACCAGGAGAAATAAAGGCAGCCTTAGGAGAAGTAGTCGTTGATCATGGCGGAAACACCTCAGCTTGGGGAGCATTGCATTGGCAATACGAACAAGCCTCCAATATGGTAGAAGCCTCAAGCCACGGACCGTTGATCCTTGAAAAAAGCATCTATAAAGTGACGGTAGTCAACAACAAAGAGGTCTTGGAGCCAATCGCAGGCAAGGAAAGTATGCTTGGAGATCGTTTGCGCATCCAATTGAAAGTGAAGACGGAGAGGGATTTTGAATTTATCCACCTCAAAGATGAACGGGCTGCGGCTTTTGAGCCTACTGCTGTTTTGTCTGGCTACCAATGGAAAGAAGGTTTGGGCTATTATTTCAGCAGCAAAGACGCCTCTACGCATTTCTTTATCGACTACTTGCCCAAAGGCATTTACCTGCTTTCGTACGATGTGTGGTTGACACAGCAAGGGCACTTTAGGTCAGGCTTGAGCAACATTCAGAGCCAATATGCCCCTGAATTTAATGCACACAGTGCAGCGCCAGAAATTAAAGTATTGGCCCCTTAAGTTGCATGCGTTATATTTGTCCTAAACAAAACCATTCCCATGAAAAAAATCATTTCCATCGCTGTGCTTGGCCTTTCTCTTTTCTTGACGGCCTGTGAAAACAGCAGCCCAAGCAATGAAGCAGAAGAAAGCACAGAAACAGTTGAAACAAGCACTCCCGCCGCCAATATGGAGGCCATAGATTTAAGTGAATATGACCTGCCTGCAACGATTTCCATCCCAGATGCATCCAAAGGAAAAGCGGAGGTAATCATGACCGATTGGGGAAGTGTAGAAATTCGCGTGGGCAGTCGCTACGGCATTGAATTGGTTCCTTTTGGCATGAGCGTAGTCGACGTAAAGGCTGAATTGGAAAGTGATTTGGTTTATGAAATCAACTTTCTTGAAGCCACAGACAATTTATTGTTTTACGAGAAACAAATCAAAGACAGCGACATTGACCCAGAATATCACTTTTTCTACACCGCAGAAATGGAAGGGGACATTGTAGAAATCAAGAGCTTGGGCGAAGCTTACAGCAAAGGCGCTGTGGAGGCCATGATAGCCTCTGCCAGGAGCTTTGAAGCGAAATAAGCAAACATCTCACCGCAAGATTGCATCGTGTGGTTTTATCCAGAAATTACCTAGCAACTACAATATTACTCAACAAGCCTTTTTCTCCACTATAATCAATTGCACTGCTATATACATAATCTTCTGCTCTAAAAACTAAGCCAGCTTTTACAGGATTTTGATGAATGTAAATTATCTTTTCCGAAATTACTTTATTAGACCATAGTTCTATAGGCTTATTGTCATGTCGCCAAAATTGATATTCATTTACATTAGAGCTTTTTGATGCTGCAATTTTAAATTGATCTAGCAACAATTCTCTCCTACTTTCTTTTGGATTGTCTTTAATTGCCTTCACAAGTTTCTTAGAAGTAAATCGTTTAAAATCTCCTAACAATAATTCAGGCTTCCTACTTTCGACACTCCTAAATACTAAATGAACATGATTGGTCATAATACACCATGCTATTATTTGCATGCCTTTATTCTCCTGACAATATGAAAGACTTTCAATCAGTATCTCTTTGTATTCATTTCTTGTGAAAACATCCAACCATTCTATCAGTGCAAAACTTACAAAGTATAATCCTTTAGGATTATGAAATTTATAATTGCGACTCATAGAATAAAAGTAATTTAATCTATGAAAATTATTTTTTTATATATTAAATCCCACACGACGCAATAGTGCGGTAACGGGGGAGAAGTGCCTAAGGCGGTGAAGTTTATAAAAAGGTAAATCTCTAATTACTAATCTGTTAAATACCAATCAAAAGGACTTTGACTGTTTTTCGATAGAAAATTGTATTGAGAAGATTCCGCTAGCAAAAGACCAATCCGTTTTCGTTCCATCACTTTGGCAAAAAAGTCAATGAACTTGAAATATTAGACCTCAATTTTTATAGCCATTGAATGCCATCCGAATGGATGGCTTTTTGAATTTTGATTTAGGCTTGAGTATTAGTTGAGTCTAAACCTTACTGGCACTGTGTAGGATACCTGCACTGGCTTCCCTCTTTGCTTACCAGGTTTAAACCTGGGCAATTTAGCTACTGCATCTAATGCAGCTTTGTCTAAGGATTTGCCTCCAGAAACGCCCCTCATCACATTGATCTTGGTCACCTCACCTTTTGTATTCACAACGAACCCAACGTATACAGTTCCTTGAATGCCAGCGTCTTTTGCCATAGGAGGAAATTTAACGTTTTGACTGATGAAGCTGAATATTTCATTTTGTGTACATTGTTCAATCTCTGCCTTATTGCCTTTTCCTTCACAGCCTGGAAAAATCGGCATGTCTTCAACGATGGCAAATATTCCCGGCTCTTCGATCACCTCTTCTGGCTGCTCGAAAATCTCCGTTTCCATGTCTGCCTCGGCATCTTGTATCTCAACCTCATCTTCAATTTCCTCATCGTCTTCTACAATCTCTAGAATTTCCTGCGGAGGAGGAGGAGGAGGTGGTGGTGGTGGTGGTTTTTCTTGTTGCGTAATCGGAATAATTTCTTCTTCGATGTCATCGAGTCTTAATTGACCCAAGGAACTCACCGTTTGATCGTATGTTTTCCATTCGAAGGCAATGAGTACTATAGCTAGCACCAAGGTTAAGCCAATGGAGAAAAACATTCCTTTCTTGTTTTCAAGATCGGATTTTGGATTTTTCTTTAATTCCATAAGTTCTTTCTTTTCGAGCTGACTAAGGTAATAAATTTTCACCCTTTTACACAGCGCCTATGTATAACGAATACATTAAGTTTTTATTCTCCGAATAAACATCATTACGGCCAAGAATACACCAAGTGCATTGGCTGCAAAGTCAACAAAGTCGCCATAGCGGTTGGCAATGAAAAAATGCTGCACAAGCTCCAAGAATGCTGAATAAGTGAGCACCATTAAACTCCAACGTAAATAACGTTTTTTGTTGTTTTTTAAAGGCAAATACAAGAGGGCACACAACATAAAATAGACCAATAAATGGCCTAATTTGTCAATGCTTATGATGTTCGGAATTGGAAATTCTTCAAGTGGGGCAAGACTTAAATACGTTAAGCCAATGAGACCACTATAAAAAGGCAGCCATAAGGTATGGCGCATTAAGCAACTTCAGCTTGATAAGCTTCGGCAGACATTAAGGCGTCGATCTGCCCAAGGTCAGCAATCTTTACTTTAATTAACCAGCCATCGCCATAAGGATCTTTGTTGACTGTTTCAGGGTCTGTATCAATGTTTCCATTCACTTCAATTACCTCACCGTCAATTGGCATAAACAAGTCAGAAACTGTTTTCACTGCTTCAACAGTGCCAAAAACTTCTCCTGTTTCAAGATTCTCGCCTTCGGTTTCAATTTCTACATAAACAACGTCACCCAATTCTCCTTGTGCAAAGTCGGTAATGCCAATGGTAGCCGTATTGCCATCCACTTTTACCCATTCGTGATCTGAAGTGTATTTTAGGTCTGAAGGAACATTCATGTGCTTAGATTTAAGTGTCAAATTTAGTGTTTCACTTTCTATTGTGAAAGCGTAAACCGCAAACTCATTCCTGCATTTGTATTTGCCGTAGGGAAGGAAGAAGAAATCAAAGGGGTATTTGCAACTCGATCGTAGAACATCCTCAAATTCAATCGACTACTAAACTTGTAATCTGCGGTAAATTTTATGGAAAAGATGCGTTGGCCAGCTGTCAATTCATTTCTATTCTCCACCACTCTACGAATAATTGTTTGGTTGTTTCTTGCGGAGAAATCTGCTTGAATTCGTAAATCACTCGCCCTTTCTACCCGACCCACTTTAAACGGCAATTTAAGGTTGGAGACCGTATAGCCGAGTGTAATAATGTATTCTTGTCCTTTTGTTTCTGTCACCTGATTGTTTGCAAAACTCATCGCTACACTTCTGTCCTGACGCATTTCTAAATTGGTGATCAAACTGTTGTTCCAGTTCATATTTACCTTTATTAAGGGGCTGAATCGTTCGTTGATAGTAACATTGGCCAATTGACGTTCCATGATAAAGTTTTCATTGATGTCGCGCACATTGGGATCCCCATTTTCAGAAGACACCCCATAAATCTGGTTTCGTGTAAATGAGCCCACAGTAAAAGTGGAGGTGTAGCGATGATTCAAGGTTACGTTTCTGAAATACTTTTTAAGCAATGGAATCTTTGACAATCCGTCGTAAGTGATGTTCCAGTTGGGCATTGGCATCATTTGAGTGAAATCCCTTAGTGTCATTTTACCTGCATCTTGTCCTGAATAGGCCGCCAAGAAAGATTGGAGCAACACATCTTGGGAGCTCTCCCCAAAACCATCAGCATACTGTTGGCCGTCAGTGCCTTCAAACAATCCTCTTGAATTGGCATTTTGTCTTCCTATACGTTGTGAGATTTGGGAGCGGTTGTCCCTCAGCTGCTGAAAAGTTTCACTGTCGAAGGTATCTTCATTGTCTTTCACGAAGGCGGTATTAAAACTCAAGAAAGACATGCTAAAATTACCCCCAACAATGGGTGGAGAATTGAAATTGTAAGCTTCTACACTGTCGGCATCGTCGTAAAAGAAAAAGCGGTTGTAATTCTCCGATTGTGATTTGTTGGCCGACAATTGAATGCGCAAACCATCAATGGGCGGTCGAATGTTGACCCGAATGCTGTACTGCTTGTTAAAGGTTCTGGAAAAATCTCCACTCACAAATACGCCCTCATTCAACCAACCATTTTCAAATGCATCAAAGAGGTATTGATCGCCCTCTTCTTGCAAACCAGCCACAAACCTAAACCCTGGAGCATCCCACTGGGAATCCATGCCAGCAATGCTTGTTGTTTTGCCAAAATTGGGCAGTGTGGTTCCCTCCGTTTCTGAATAATTGAAGGTGACTGTTTTCAAACTCATGATGGTCCAGATGGCATTGTCCATCAAATAGCGTTTTAGAAAGAATTTTTTTCGAATGTTGGTGTCCAACTCTTCGTCCAACTCATCGCCTTGGTCTATTCTCGGTATTTTTGGAGGTATTTTCTTCTTTTTTGGATTCTTGCCTTTTTCGTCTTTCAATTCTTCTTTGATCACATAGCGGTTATCAATATTCGGATCTTTCAAATCCTGCACATACTTGAATTTGTTGTACAAAACTTCCAAGTTGAGGTTTCCTGTGATGGATTTATTGTTTGAGTTTCGAATAGTAGCACCTAAAGAGGTATCTGCCTCTGGATCTCCAACCACATCCCATGCATAGGTTCCTGAATAGGAAGTATTGGCGGTCACAAAATCCAAACCTGGAAATTTGTTGATGGGAATTTGATACGTTAAATCAAAAGAGTGATTGTAATTGGTGGTCTGTCCAAAGTCTCTGATGTTGCCCCACACTTGGTTCTTCCAGCGGTCATAGGCCTCCGCTTCGTCTTTGCTCACTCTCCCTTCAGGCTCTCCAATCAATGCTTGGTTGGTGGCATTGAAGTTCAATGATAAGGATTTGGTAAAATTATGACGTATGGTGTAGCGTCTTGTCCAGTTAAAATTTTTCTGGAAAAATGCCGGGGAATCAAAAATAAAATTGCTGCCACCGGCAGCGGTGATAGTTCTGTTTTGCCTTTCACGATAATTGCGTAACATTTCATTTTGAAAACTTATTTGACTAGGAATCAAGTTAAAATTAAATTCTTGCAAGAGTTTTAAGGCCTTACTTTTCTTAATAAATTCAATGTTTTTAAAGGGTTCAATGCTTTTCTCTCGGGCCGAATAGGTATAATTTACAGCACCTCTATAATTCTTGGTTCGATCAAATTTTGTATTAATATCTCGCTGAAAAATCTCTGAATAAGCATAAGTAAACGAGAAATTTTCCAAGTCGTAGATGTTGCTTTTCTTTTTGTTGGGCCCAGGTAACTTTCGAACATTGGTGAAGTTGATGCTTTTGCGGGAAGTATAATCATCGGTAATGTTCCTTATGGAGTCTTTGTAATTGTCTGTAAATTCATTCGAACGTAGTACATCGTTCATGAGCACATCAGGGTCCAATGGATTGTACTCAGGCCTCACTATTTGTTCGGAGATAGAAAAATAAAGCGGTATGCTCACATTGCTTCCCTCAGGCAGCAATTTTGCCACGTCCATGTTTGCAGAGAGGTTGTACTGCTGGCGCGTTTCTCGCTGTCTTTCATTCAGCTTTTGTTCTAAGCTTCCCCAACCTGGTGTGCTGTAACTGCCAGACAAATTGGCAGTTCCTAAATCAGCGATTTTGGCACGCATTCTGGCAGTAGATGCCCAACCACCTCTATTGTTAAAATCAGATAAACGCAGTTCATTCACCCAGACCTCTGCACATTTGGGCAAGCCATCGTCTGCTGTATTGTTCAGCCCTCCTCGCCTGTTTCGCACGCCCAGCATGATTACTCTAACTTCTGCAAGGTTCGGATTGCCTTTGATTCGAATGGTGTTGTTCCCGTCTTGTATTTCGTAAACATTGCCAACATTCACTCCGTTACTTGGACTGACAGTCAGCCTGTTTCTGTTTTGTTTGGCATTGATCAGTTTATCAAATTTCAAATTGATTTCATTCTCCGATGGCCATACTTGTCTTGGATCATTTTGCCCGGCCAAAGTGACTTTCAGAGGCACTTCGTATTCGTAGTAATTGTTTTCAAAATCTGTCCCCAATCGCATGACTACAGATACATCGCCATCATTCAGTATTTGGCTTTCATCCCCTACTTCTGCATGTGAAAACATTTTGATGCGTTCGTATTGACGTATGTCTAAATCCAAGTAACGAAATGCAAAACGACTTCCGCCATCTTGTAAATCACAGACATCCAGGACCAAAGATTGCTCATTCAGCTGACGTAAATTGGTGGTTCCAAAATCGATTTCTCTGTTAATGTCGGGCGGTATGGTATAGTTGATGGGTACCCTGTTGGCGTTTTCTTCAACATTTACTGCAGCTACGTTAAAAGTGGTGGCTCCGGGTTCTCCCCCATGAGTGTCTCCTGGTGGAATGTCTTCTCTTTCATACCTTCTCCACTCTCCACGTACAAGTCCCAGACGTGCAAAACGAACAACCACATCTTCGTTGAAGCCCTTCAAGAACATACGCATAAAGCGAATGGATTTGAAATCGCGGATGTCACCAATGACCCTTTCTGGATCTCGGATTGGAATCTTGAATTGGTACCAGTTCACACGTTTGGCATCGCCATTTACATCTGTTGTGGCTCTTACCACATCGGTGATGTAATTTGATCCAACATTCTCTGGTTGAAGCAATGCTGGAGTCAAGCGCACTCTGTATTGGTAATAACTTTCTGTACGATCCAAGTTAAAGTTTCGGTTGGCATCCTCAATGTCAGGAAGGGTTGTTGCGGCGGTGGAATAAGATTCTGGTGATTGCTCTGTGGTCGGAGAGTTTCCTTCCAAGCCGTTGAATTTTTTGTAACGCTCAAGGATTGACAGTTGGGCCGCATCGTAGTCACCCCCACGATAGTAGTGATAATCATCTCCCGCAGGATCGTTAAAAAAATCATTGAATACCGTTGGATCAAGAACATTACCCAAGGTATCCAAGTAGGATTGAAAGAAAGCTTGTTCCTGCGCACTTGATAGCCCATCTAAACCAATGTCTTGAAACTGACGGGAGCTTGGATTAAGGTCAAACGCATTGACCACAGATTGGATGGTAGGGATCCTTCCCCAAACTGTGTTGGCCGTGTTAAGGTTAGACCCATCAATGGGAAATCCATTTTCAAAACTTTTCCTTGAATCTTTCAATACATCTTCGGAAACAGAACCGATGTTAAAATATAAATCCCCACCGTTATGGTTGGGGTTCCCATCTTGTTCGTTGAAGGGGTCCATGATCCAAAACTGGATGAATTCCACATTGGAAGCCTCAAAGTCACTAGACTGAATGTCGCGCATAATTCCTCCCCATCGACTTGCGGGGCTTTTCAAGGATCCATCAGTATTTAATCCTGCAGAATAAATGCTTGCTTTTGAATCAAAATTGTAGGGGCCTCTTTCCTTAGGATAAAATGCGAGGTCAAGTGTAGGCAGGTTATTGATCAAGCCAGGGTCAGGGTCCTTGTTTGGAAAAACTTCCGTCTCCAGAATTTCTCTAGAGAAGTTGTTGGACTGACTCTCCGAGTCTCGAATGTGATCTGGAGTTCTGCTGTCGTTTCTAAAAAAGAGTGGGTCGATGGTGTACCAGGCCAAATATGCACGGTTGAATCCATAGGCTAGGTTGTTGTTCAAGTTGCCTTCAGGGAATAAATCATCTTGCCCTTGTGGTGTACTTGCGATTCGCCAGGCATTGAATTGGCGGATATCTAAGACAGTTTGACTGCCTTCAAAATCGTCGATGTAAGCCACGCCTTCCTTGGTAATGGCCCTAGAGTTTCCTGGAAACAAACGTGCGACCTCAGCAGAAAGGGTAATGCTAGAAGTGGCATTGGTGGAATAGAAAGGCAGCTTGTCTACAATTTGTGAGATGATGGGCACTTCAGTAGCATAAGAACCATCGATGCCAACTACGGTGTTAGAGATGGGTTCATCTCCAATGTTTATTTTTCTAGTCAGGGGCCGTTCCGTAAGGTTTAAAACAGTTGCTCCAATATTGATGTCGTCAGAAACGCGGTAGTCAAACCGAGAACCAAGCAAAGTTTTTGTCTGAACATTGAACAATGAATTGCTCCCTAAGGTCACCTTTATGGGTTGCCCTGAAGCCAAAACACCTTCGTTCAAGATTCTCACACGCCCGAGGTTATAATCAACCGTATAATCCTGATTTTCGACCAATTGTGTTCCCCCTGCAGTGACTATCACAGATCCTTCAGGGATGTTAAATGTATTCAATGAGATTTCTGAGCCTGAGCTTGACTCATACCTACCTTTGAAAGAATATCGGTTATGATCAACATCTTGCTGTGCGAGGATTCGTGTGGTGGAATACAGAGAGTCGTAGGCATACTTGGTGCCTAGTTCAGCATTGTCAAAACGGCTTTTCAAATAATCACCGAAAGGCTCTAGGACTGGAAAATAAATTCTTCCGCTTTTTGGATTTATAGTGAGATTGGGAATAAAATCAAACAATCCGTCAGGCTGTGGATCATTGACCACAGATAAACGGTCCAAGCCAAGGGTGTTGATTAATGGAAGGTTTTGCGGCTTGCCCTCAGGGAAGTATGGGATCTCTATTCCAGTATTTTGATCCAAATACCATATCTCAAAGGTGAAATTATTTTGACTTACGTTGAAAGCATCAAGCGAATAAACATTCTTCATCATTAAATCCCAACTAGGTAGAGATGGGTTGATGATGGTTCCTTTCAACAACTTCAAATAAAGCGCTTGTTGTCCGTCAATCCCATCGGTAGAAAGGTCCCCGACCTGATAAGTTTGTCCGTTGTAAGTGTAGCGAAATGAAACGGCCAATACATCTTGAGGATTGAGTGTACGGTTGAGGGAAATATAACCCAACTCTCTGTTGAAAGTATATTCATTGGGAGAGAGCAGCACTGCGTTCTCTAGGCGTTCATAATCCGACCCACTGACTAATCCTTCTTGTTGCAAAATGGCATCGGCATTATTGAAATTTCTCACCACATCCGCTTGAGGAAATCCCCCAGATAGATTTGCATATAAATCATTCGCGGCATTGTCTGCGGCTCCAGCTTGGTTGTTTCTGCTGACCACTGCAGGATTGTGAATGCGTCGATCGTTTCCAAGGTCCAAGAATCCTAAGATGTTTCTTGTATTGTTAAAGGCCGCCCTGGTGTTGGTCACATAGACTTCCAAAGCGGTGATGTTGATTCTGGAAGTGACTCTAGGTGGATTGGAAAGATTCGACTCATAGGACTCCCTGAACAAATGCGACAAGAAGAAGTGTTGGTTCTCATCGTATTCAGAAGCCGATTTTTCAAATTCTCTCACTTGAGCACCACCACTCAAATTGATTTCTTTTTTCTCTCCTTTTTCTTGAGAAAAAATCGAAGTCACCCTTAGTCTCCCAAATTGCAGTTCTGTTTTTACGCCAAAAAGTGTTTGACTTCCGGTAATGAGTGAACTTTGGAGCGGCAAGGAAACGTTACCAGCTTCAATTTTTTGAATTATTTCATCTTCGTAGCCGGTGTATTCCAGTTTCATTTGATTTTCGAAATCAAAGGTGGCCTCGGTATTGAAATTTGTTTGAAGTCTCAATTTCTCTCCAATGTTGCCCACCACATTTAATTGAATTTTTTGTTTGAAATCGAAATTGGTCGTTCGCCTTTGTCGTTCTGGAATAATCGGATTGTCTCTTCGTGATATGTTTAGACCAAAAGAAAGTTCAGCAGAACCTTGGGGACGAATATCAATCACATTTCCCCCGAAAATACGGTCAAACAATTTGCCTTTTACATTGATTTGAGGTCTAAATCCTTCGGATTCATTGAGGGTTTCAGCTGCGGACTTTTTCAGCCAAAAATCACGATTGGCCTTTTCCATATCATACTTCAAGTATTCATCCAAGCTCATTTTCGAAGGGGCCCTATAGTCCCTCTCGCCTAACTTCTGCGAATAATTGTACTCTCCTGTTTCAGGGTCAAATTCGAATTTCTTGTTTATGTTGGAAGGATCTGAAAGAAATAAAGGACTCCTTTTTTCATTGAGTCCTTCGTTGCTCTTGTCTTCGAATGGATAGATCAAATCAATCTTGCCTGTATCATCCTCTGTAGAATCTGGAATTGCCTCCAACACATCAAAGTCTTCAACAGACGGCATGTTGATGGGGGTATACGCCAAAAGTGATCCGACAAAAATCCCTGTTAACCCTAACGGAAGTAGGATTTTCCTTATGTTTTTCCCTTCAAAATTCAACTTAATTATCGCCTACAATCCTTTAAGCGCATGTTTTATAACTTCTTCAATCCCGTAGTCCTGATTCTCTTTCAATATTCTTTCGATCACTTTTTCAGCTACTTTCTTGTTAAAACCTAGGTTTACCAGCGCTGATAACGCCTCCTCCCTAACAGTATTGTCCAGATTTAAAGAAATTTTAACATTTAGATTTTCTTTGGAGATCTTGTCTTTCAGGTCAATGATGATTCTTTGTGCTGATTTGGGTCCAATGCCTTTCACTCCTTTGAACCATGCTACATTTTCAGAGAGTATAGCTTCTTGAATTTCAGACGCTTCTGCAGAAGACAATACCACCATTGCAGTTGCAGGACCTACCCCAGAAACAGAAATGAGCAATTGAAACAACCTTCGTTCGCCTTCTTCAGCGAAACCGTACAAAATTTGAGCATCTTCCCTAACAATAAACTCAGAGTGCAATTTGCAGGCTTCGTCTTCCCCAATTTTACCATATGTGTTTAATGAAATCATTAAACGATAACCCACTCCATTGCAGTCAATGACCACATAAGTAGGGTTCTTTTCTACCAATCTTCCTTGAATGTAAGCGATCATGTTCATTATTTTCTAGTTTGGGCGTCCACCGAAGCAATAGTGACCATGTTGACGATTTCTCGGACACTGCTGCCCAATTGTAAAATGTGAGCGGGTTTATCGAGCCCAAGCAAAATGGGGCCAATGGACTCCACTTCACCGATTTCTTGGACAAGCTTGTAAGCTATGTTGCCTGCTGAAAGGTTTGGAAAAATGAGCACATTCACTTTTTTATCCACCAATTTTGAAAAAGGGAATTTTTCCGTGAGCAGCTCATTGCTCAATGCAAAATTCGCTTGTAATTCTCCATCAACTATCAATTCAGGGTGCTCTTTGTGCAATATTTCAACTGCTTGGCTCACTTTCCTAGATTCCTCAAATTCAGAAGAACCAAAATTGGCGAATGACAACATGGCAATACGTGGTTTAATCTTCATTCTTTTTACTGAATTGGCCGTAAGTACTGCAATGTCTGCTAATTCTTGTGCTGTTGGATTGACATTTATGGTAGTATCTGCAAAAAAGATGGGGCCTCTTTTTGTGATGAGTATATACATGCCTGCAATTCTTTTGACCCCCTCTTCGGTACCAAAAATGCGTAAAGCTGGACGAATTGTCTCAGGATAATTCCTTGTGATTCCACTAATAAATGCGTCTGCATCACCTTGCTCAACCATCATGGCTCCAAAATAATTTCTGTCACGCATTTTCTGTTGAGATTCAAATTGAGTTAAACCCTTGCGCTGTCGTCTATTGAACAATTCCTTTCCGTAGCTTTTTCTTTGTTCGAGATATGGGTCATCTTTTGGATCAATGATTTCAACATGTTTCAAATCTAGATTGTGCTCTTCTATCAATGCATTGATTTTTTTCTCCCTTCCAAGTAAAATAGGAATGGCCACCTTTTCATCTTTAACAATTTGGGCTGCACGCAATATTTTGTAGTTATCGGCTTCAGCAAAAACAACTCTTTGGGGATTTAATCGCGCCCGCGCAGTCATGTTTCTCACCAATTTATTGTCACGGCCTAAGCGATTGCTCAATTCAATTTTGTAGTTCCCCCAATCCTTAATTGGGTTTTGTGCAACGCCAGATTTTATGGCAGCTTTAGCGACTGCAGGCGCAACTGCCATCAACAAGCGCGGATCCATTGGTTTTGGTATGATAAATTCTCTTCCAAATTGCAAATTCTTCTCACCATATGCCTCGTTTACTTCCTCTGGCACTGTTTCTTTGGCAATTTTTGCTATAGCATGAACCGCTGCAAGTTTCATGTCTTCATTGATTTCAGTTGCACGAACGTCTAAGGCCCCTCGAAAAATAAATGGAAAACCCAATACATTGTTTACTTGATTGGGTTGATCTGATCGACCCGTGGCCATAATTACATCCTCCCGTGCATCCATTGCGTTATTATAAGGAATTTCAGGGTCTGGATTTGCTAAAGCGAACACTATCGGGTCATTCGCCATGCTTTTTATCATCGCTTTTGAAAGAATATCCCCTACCGATAAGCCTAGAAATACATCAGCCCCTTTCATGGCATCATCCAATTTGTGGTAGTCTTTGCTGGTGGCGTATTTTTTCTTGTAAGGATTTGTTATTTCCATGTCTGAACGTATCACGCCTTTGCTGTCTAACATGATGATGTTGTCTTTTTTTGCTCCTAAGGCAACATAAAGGTTGATGCATGCCATGGCTGCAGCACCAGCTCCGTTTACAACTATTCGAACGTCTTCTATTTTTTTCTCCGCAAGCTCCAAGGCATTCAGTAAGGCGGCAGAGGAGATGATTGCAGTACCGTGTTGGTCGTCATGCATGACCGGAATGTCTAACTCCTCGCGCAATCTTTCCTCGATCTCAAAACATTCTGGCGCCTTGATGTCCTCAAGATTTATCCCTCCAAAAGTTGGTGCAATAGCCTTCACTGTTGAGATGAAATGATCAACCTCTTTTGCATCAACTTCTATGTCGAAGACATCGATGTCAGCAAATATTTTGAAAAGAAGGCCTTTCCCCTCCATGACTGGCTTAGAAGCATCTGGACCAATGTCTCCAAGTCCGAGCACTGCGGTTCCATTGGAAATGACCGCAACAAGATTCCCCTTTGTAGTGTATTTGTAAGCATTTTCTCTGTCCGCCTCAATCTCTTTGCAAGGTTCAGCTACGCCTGGAGAATACGCAAGTGCCAAATCTCTCTGAGAACTGTAAGGTTTGGTTGGACGCACTTCGATTTTCCCTGGTTTCCCATCTGCATGGTAATCCAATGCTTCTTGTCTTTTCCTTGAACCAGCCATATTTTTTTAATTTAGGGCTGATAAATGTAAGCATATCGCCCGTGCACATGAAGGATTTTAAGCATTTTGATTTCTAGAGTAGTTATGAAGAAAACCAGGAAAAAAATAGTCGTATTTAGTGGTGCAGGGATGAGTGCAGAGAGCGGCCTCAAAACCTTTAGAGACCATGATGGTCTTTGGGAAAATTACCGCATTGAAGAGGTTGCTACTCCAGAAGCATGGGCCGCTGACAAAGCAAAAGTGCTTGAATTTTACAATATGCGTAGAAAGCAACTGATGAAATCAGAACCCAATGCAGCGCATTACTTTTTGGCGAAATTGGAAAAACATTATGATGTAGAGATTATAACCCAAAACATAGACAATCTGCATGAAAAAGCAGGTTCTAAAAGTGTTTTGCACCTACATGGAGAACTTATGAAAGCACAAAGTGAGTGCTATCCTGATTTGATTTATGTATTAGTTGAAGCTGAAATTAAATTGGGTGATTCATGTGAAAAAGGGCATCAATTGCGCCCAAATGTCGTTTGGTTTGGAGAAGCAGTTCCTAAAATGCATGATGCCGAATTAATTTGCTCAACAGCTGAAATTTTGATTGTTATCGGCACTTCTCTAAATGTTTATCCAGCCGCTAGTCTCATACATGCCGTTCCTCAAAGTTGCAACTGCTACCTAATTGATCCTAAAGCAGAAAAATTACGCTTGCCCAATAATTGGACGGTCATCAAAAGTGCTGCCACGGAAGGCGTTAAAAATCTGCTTAAGGATTTGGAACATTAATAGGCTTCACTATTAGCTCCATATTTTGCACTCCTGGCAATGTTTGCTCTGGCATTCCATGTGCAATCGTGAATGTATACTCTCCAGACGCATTATAGACAATGGAAGGAATCACTAAATGGCTTTTGCCACCTCTTTTTTGAATTTCTTCAAAGTCCTCTTCTTTTGTTTGCATGTTTAGCTCAAAATTATACGCTAACATTTCGCCATTTGGTTGCTTTTCTTGGATGCGCAATTGCATCAATGGATAGGGATAATTGGCATCGCTTTTCATGACGATGGACATGTAATGAGGGCTCTTCTCACTGTCAATTTTCACTTTAAATGTTTTTAAATCTTCTTTCTTCCAAATTTTATTTTTAAAAGTGATGCGATTGGTTGATGTATTCTTTTCGTTTTGAGGGGCATTACAAGCAACTGTAAGAAGTGCAATAAATAATGGTAGGATATACTTCATATCTTGATTTTGTGCGAAATTACACCATGGCTATGAATAATGAAATAATGTATACTCTTTCATTATATCATCTACAAATTCCCTAAGGGGTAAACGTTATTCCAAAAGTGACTAAGATAGAGGACAGATCTTGTTTGATTGAGGTTTTTGTCGAAGAAACAGATCTCCCTTTTTGCGAAACATTTGTTAGTACACCCACAAATTCCACCATTGAACCTGAGTAGTAGGTGTTATAATTTAAATCAAACTTATTAGATAAGCTAATTTGAAGACCTGCTCCTAATTGGTAAGCAAAGCCAACAGTAGGACTTATAAAAGTTTCGGATTTTCTTTGTGTCCCATATTGCAAATAAGAATATATAATTTCAGGGTTGCTTGTGCTATTTGCACCCATTAGAATTCTTGCATTAAATCCTATTGGTGAAGACTTCATATAAACTTTTGAATTAAACCCCAATAAGAACATCGTTTGTTTCCATTCTCCTGTATTAAAATTCAATAATGCCCCAGGTGGCAAACTCAACTCTATATAATTTTTCAAGCTTCGAGAATTTATAGGGTTCGATATATAATTGAATTGCATAACAAGTTCTATATACTTCTTTACTGGGTATTTATGTTCAAATTTTAAATTAAATCCCTGTGAAGCAAAACCAGAGTTAGTTTCTGACAAATCGTTGCTTGCAAAGTTTCCAATAGGATAAGCCATTCCTAACTCAAAACTAAATGATTGAGATTTAACACAAGTTGAAATAGATAGGCATGAAACAAAAACAATCTGAAAAATCCAATTTCTGTTGAATTTATATCTGCTAAATAACACTTTTCAATATGTCAAATTAAGGTACAAATGAAATCCCAACACTTAATGCAATCGTCTGAAATGACATTTCAAAATCATCGTTTGATGTATTCACTAAATTGCCATTTAATCTGCCTTCAGTTATTACGCCCTTAAATTCGATATTTGTAGAAGAATAATCAAGATGATACAATAAATCGACTTTCTCAGAAATCTTCACTCGCATACCAAATCCCGCCAGAAAACTAAGTCCAATCGTTGGGTTATCATAGGTTCTTATAATTGTTTGCTGACCGTTATCAGTGACATTCATTGAAATCTCCGGATTGCTCGCTGAATTCATGCCCAACATAAATCGAGTATCAAATGCAAAGGGACTTTCATTGACAGGAAATACAAAATTCAAGCCCATTAAAAATCGAGTTTGTTTCCAATTCTTGATACCCATTGTAAATAAAGCACCTTGGGGTATAATTGAGCGAAAAGCACTTTCAAATAGCTCTTCATTGACGGGATTCGATTGGTAATTGAACATGAGGAGAAAATTGAAGTTCTCTTTGATCTGAACTTCATAATCCAACACCAAGTTGAGGCCTGTTTCAGCAGAACCTGCTTTTGGATCATTTAAATCGTCACTTGAAAAATCAGCAATGGGAAAAGCAGCGCCAGCTTGTATTCCAATGCGCTGTGCAAAACTGTTAATTGCCACGAATATTAACCCAATGAGTAGATATTTTTTCATAGGTTGTAAATCTTAGTTAATATTAAAGCGCTGACTAACATGTATATAAGTGTTAATGGCCAACCAATCCGCATAAAATCTTTGAAAGAATAGCTTCCAGGTCCATACACCATTAAATTGGTTTGGTAACCAATAGGCGTAATAAAATTGGCAGCAGCTCCGAAGGATACAATTAAAATAAAAGGTACTGGATTTAAACCCAATTCTGATGCTATGGCCACTGATATTGGGAATAAAATTGCCACAGCAGCCTTATTGGTTATAAAGGCGGCAAGAACATTCGTAATTAAAAAGACAAACATTAAGAATAGAAAGGGGTTCAACCATTGATTTAGTGTAGAAACTCCTTCTGCTAAATAAATCGAAGCCCCTGAATTGATCATGGCTTTCCCAAAAGCCAAACCAAAAGCTATAAGTAATATTAAGTCAAAATCTAAGCCTTTTCTCACTTCACTTAAAGGCATGATTTTTAAGAAAAGTCCAAGCAATAAAACACAGGATAGAGCAATTAAAAGTGGAATGCTTGTGACAGCAGAGGTTATGATGGCAAAAATGAGGGAAATGAAAACAGCCCCTACTTTGTAAACATTTATTGGCGATGGCGATTCGGTATGTGTTAAAATGTAAAATGCTTGATTGGTTTTAGTTCGACTCAAAAAATCTGAGCCACTAAACACCAATAAAACGTCACCTGCCTTTAACACAATGTCTCCAATTTTTCCCGACAAGTTTTCACCATTTCTATGAATTGCTACGATCGCTGCATCAAAACGTGCCCTAAAATCAGTCTCTTTTACTTTTTTTCCAATCAGTGATGAATTGAATGATACCACAATTTCGTTAACTGATGCTTTGTCCATGGCCATATGATCAACCATTTTTGGCAATGTCAAGCCAAGATTTTGCCGTTTTATTTCTTCGACAGCAGAGGTCTCTCCAGCAAAAATCAATGTATCTTCTTCTTCTAGCA
>Ga0316208_1000615_pt1 | contig 40549 bp, 33 predicted proteins | sample 3monopyrite_MG_FD_204944 | JGI IMG/M metagenome (GOLD analysis project Ga0316208, IMG submission 204944) | Microbial mat bacterial communities from mineral coupon in-situ incubated in ocean water Damariscotta River, Maine, United States -... | ecosystem: Environmental > Aquatic > Marine >...
TAAACGTGAAATTATTTACTATAAAATTTGGTAACAATAACTCAAATAAATCCTTTGAAATCTCCATGAAAAATGTTTTTCTCACAAAGTAAACTATTTTTTACTCCCCAACTTTTAGGACTGATCCAGTATATCTTCAAATCAAAGTTTAAAGCATAAAAAAAGAGCCAATTCATAAGAACTGACTCTTTTGGGTGGAAGATGGGGCTAGGGTCGAACCACTTTTTAGTGAATTTAGAGGATATCGATTTGGAGTTGGAGTTCAAGAAGTTCCTTATTGCGTTCGAAGATTTCAGGTAATTACCTTCGGTGTTACTTCGTGGTGTTGCAGTTTTTTGAGGCGTAAATTGAGTAGAAATGCTCATTAACAACATTAAATCAGCTGTGCAGATTTGGCTATTGTCACAAATTTAAGCACTAGAAATGGCAGATACATATCCATACATGGTTGCGAATGGAAAAAAAATGCAGATTTTAGATAAAATTAGAAAGGCAGCAGAACCTGCAAAATTTACACTTTTTGCCCAGAATGAGGTAGATGAGAACGAAACAATTGAACGTACAGTGTTGAACTATATTGAAAATTTCTTTTAAGGAATAATATGTTCCCGTACACTTGAACCAAATACCGAAAAATATCCAAGACCTCTGTTTGACCACTGATATTTAGGGTTTGCTGGGGTTGCTACATTACCGTCATTTAGCGTACTTAGCTCTACGTAATAATCATGCGTAGCCTCATTGATTGTTCGCAGATCGATATTAATGGTATCGCCGCTTTTCAGGAAACCATATGCATAATCTATGACTGTTGAGCCATTGATGAATTTGTCGTTGGATACATACTTTTCCATCTGCTCACCATTGACATGAGTAACCACCTGGTAAAAATCGGTCGTGCTCGCCGGGTCCGTATAATTTATGTAAGCCACAAAGCCTTCCTCACCTTCTTCACCAAATGGGCCAGGCTCCTCTACTTCATATTCTATATGCATTGGATCTTGTGCGATCGTTGAATTCAAAATGGAGCTTGCTTTGTACTCTATTCCATCATATACAACTGTCATTGTGTATGTGGCGCCTGCAGTCGGAGCATAATTTAGTAGTTGGTATTTACCATTTCCAATTGAAGGGACGTTTTGAGGGGAACCTGTTTGATCGGAAATAGTTACCACAGCATTGTCCAAATTAGGAGATGTAGAGTTGTCAAAATAGCTAGATGTCAGTGAGATTTTAACATCAACAACCTGACCGTCTCCTGAATAATTACCTTGGATTATAATGCGTTTTTCAGTGTCATTTAAGTCTACTTTAATGACCTTTTCACATGAGGAGAAAATGAAAAGTCCTGTGAGTATAATGATTGCTATTTTCATGTTATTTAATTTTAAAATTGTAAGTAAGTGAAGGAATAATTCTGAAGAGTGATATTTGAACTGCTTCTGGATTTCCGGTGTCTTCATTTTTTCTAAATTCAATCCTGTATGCGTTTTGTCTGGCATATGCATTGTAAATTGAGAAATTCAAATTGTGATCAAAATGCTTCCGCTCCTTAAAGTAGAAGGTAGCCCCAAGATCTAGACGGTGATAATCTGGCATTCGGTGTCCATTTCTCTCCGTATAATAAGGATAAGTTTGTCCATCAATTTCATATTTTCCGGCAGGAAAGGTAACAGCATTCCCAGTGTAGAAAATAAAGGTTGATGAGAGCGCAATTTTTTTATTGATTTTGTACATCAGAACAACAGATAAGTCATGTGTTCGATCTTGTCGCGCCGAAAATTCTTTGCCTTCATTGATTTGGTCAAATTGACGAAGTGAACGCGATAGTGTATAGCTGATCCATCCTGTTATTTTGCCTTTCTTTTTTTCAATTTGTAATTCTAAACCGTATGCGCGTCCTTTTCCGTACACCAATTCTCCTTCAATTTCATTGTTAAAAATGAGGTCAGCTCCGTTACGATAATCAATTTGATTCTGTAAGTTTTTATAATAGATCTCAGTTGAAATTCGAAATATGTTCTTGTACAAATTCTGATAATAACCAAGTGCAATTTGATCGGCTATCTGTGGTTTGATGTTGTTTGAAACGGGTACCCAAACATCCAATGGGGTAGAAGTTGTTGAGTTGGATAGCTGATGCATATATTGAAAATTTCTGTTGTATCCGAGTTTTATAGAATTGTGCTCGGTCAAAATGAAACTCATCGATAAACGCGGTTCAATACCCTGGTGTAATTTGACCTGCTCCCATCGCTTATAATCTCTTTCCGATAGTTTTTTTCCATCGTTGTCGAATTCATAAGATGTCCCTCCAACCAGGGCAAAACCAGAGTAGCGCAATCCATACATTAAGTTCAAACGTGATCCGATTTTTTGATCATTTTGAACATATGCGCCGAATTCAACACCGTATCTGTTCTTTAGTTTAAGCGTGACTGCCTCAGTTCCTGTGGATTGCAGTGAGCCTGGCTTAAATGTATGATGCATTACATTGATACCAAGCTTCAATGTATTATTTTTATTGGGATAATAAGAGAAATTCTGTTTAAGGTTCCAATCTTCTATTGACGAGTTTACTCCAAAGCTTGATGTTCCGGATTTTTCAGAAATTTTATAGTTGAAATTACTATAAATGAATGAGGTGTTTGAGAATAACTTATTGCTGATAATTCGATTGTAACGAATGGTAGCGGCAGAATTCCCCCAATCGTAAGAAGAATTTTTTCCAAATCCGAAAACGTCCCGTCCGAAGTATCCTGAAATGAAAATTCGATCTTTATCGGAGAGTCTATAATTGGCTTTTAAATTAATATCGTAGAAGTATAATTTTGTTTCCTTAATTGTCTTCTTTTTAGAAAGTTTTGCAAAGAGGTCAAGATAACTTCGACGTCCAGATAAGATAAAAGACCCTTTGTTTTTGACAATAGGACCTTCTACCGCCAGGCGAGATGAAATGAGACCCAAACCTCCGGAAACACCAAATCGACGGTTGTTTCCTTCTTTCATTTTAACATCCATTACTGAAGAGGCTCTCCCCCCAAATCGAGCTGGAATTCCCGTTTTATACAGGGATACATCCTTAATGGCATCAGAGTTAAATACTGAGAAAAAACCAAGGAGGTGAGAAGCATTGTAAACAACGGCTTCATCAAGAAGGATTAAGTTTTGATCGGCTCCGCCGCCACGAACGAAAAACCCTGCACTACCTTCACCTGCTGAACTAACCCCTGGGGTTAATTGAAGTGTTTTCATAACATCCTTCTCCCCAAAAAGAACGGGGATTAGTTCGATGTCTTTTGGAGTTAAGCGTGTTACATTCATTTCTGATGAGGTAATGTTCTCGTTTTCCTTCACTGCGGTTACCTTTACCTCAGCTACTTCCTGTACGTCTTTTGACATGACTAAGTCAATGTTTAGCGCAATGTCTTTGTCTAATGTGATGACTTTTTCCTGAACGTCAAATCCAGACGCACGATAGATGAGCGTGTATTCTCCTTTAGGAAGCGAAAGGGAATAAAAGCCATAAGCATTCGTACGTGCACCAACATTGGAGAGTTCTTTTACCCTGACGCTTCCGTCTAAAAGCGTCTCGCCACTGCCTTCGTCGGCAATGGAGCCACTGATGGTGTAATTTTGGCCGAAGCCGAATGTTGCTATAAATAGAAAGAGCAACAGAGATAATTTCTTCATAGATTTCATTTTAAGTTATTGTTACATACGTAACTGTATTGAACATACATATTTGCCCAGTGGTGAACTTATAGCCAATAACACCTGGTCCACCATTTCTGCAATTGGTAAACCAAACAAGATCTGGGTTTTCGGTCCCGTCAGAATTTAAGCCTATATAGCGTCCGACACGATAATCAGTTTCGCATGGTTTTCCAAAAGCCATTGGGCAATCACAATCGTTTGGATCCCAACTCTCATTGGTGATAGGTACACCGTTTTTCCTTGCGGGAACTAGAATCGCGTCTTCGCAACTGAATCGTGGAAATGGTCCAAATATATCTTCGCATTCCTGGGCATAGTCCAGAGCTGTGCGACCCGAATCGTTAAACGGTTCGACGTTATCATTTTTATTACAAGATTCAAGTAAAAGTCCAGCTGATAAAATCCCAAAGAGAAGGACCAGAGTAAAGTTTATTCTTATCATAAAACACAATTGATTAATACGATCAAATATACTCTAAAGCATGGGATAAAATTGTTTTTTTTCTTCTCTTGTAGTCCGAATGCTTCAATTAGGACTTATTAATTTCCTTTTGGTATTGTGAGGGTGTTGTTCCTTCAATTGACTTGAACGCTGTGTAAAATGTTGATTTTGAATTGAAACCAGCTTTATTTGCTAAACCCATGATTGAATATTGCTGAGAATCGGGCGATTGTATTAGCTTTTTGAATTTTTCTATCCGAAATTCATTGATGAACTGGTAAAAGTTCATTTTTTCGTGGATATTGATAAGTCGAGAAAGCTCTTTTTCTTTAAGTTCAAGTTCTTCGGATAATAATCTCAAGTTGAGTTTTGGATTCACAAACAATTCTCTCTCCTGAATTTGGGCTTTAATTTCGTTGAATTTAAGAATGTCTCCTTTGGATGTATTTTGGTTTTTTTCAGAGTCAGAATTTTGAATTGTATTCCCTATATCTGCGAAAAGACGTCGTTTAAAAATTTCTGGTTGTGAAAAACCATTATGAGCAATCCAGAATATCATAAATATCACAAGACCTAAAGAAGAGATATCAATTGAGTATTCAATGATTTGGAAAGCTGAAAGGTCAAACAAAAATGTAGCGATACTTAAAAAATGAATTATAATGTTCAAAGCAAAAATGCTTTTTAACCATTTAAGTGTTCTATTTTCCAGCTCTGAATAATAATGCGTTATTCCTTCGTTATGCGAACGTAGTATTCTATATGCATAAATCAATAATAGTATTTCCATGAAATAAATGAACAACTCATAGGTTGTAAAAAGGCTTTCCTGAATGAAACTTTCATTGAAGTGAAGCAGAATGTTATGAAAAATGCCAGGTATAAAAAGGAAATAATGCCAACGTTTAATTTCACGGTTAATTGTCGTCAGTAGATAAATGAATAACAGAGGAAGAGAGAATAGGAACGGTTCCACAATGAATAAGGAAAAACCGAATTCTTCTTCGAAAGGCATTTCGTTAAGAATGTCATTCAAGAACTGGATGGCGATACTCCAAAGGAATAAACTGAGAAAGATATTTGCTCTTTTGTTCTTGGATTTTACTGTGAAAAATAATAGTCCAAGTATTAGTGATGTCGAGAATATGAATATGTAGGGAAGAAGCCAAATAAATTCCTCTAGTTCCATGGACTTATTTTATGATTGAATTTGTGAACGGTTTGTGTTGCGCTTTATTGTGCCTAACGATTGAACAAAGTGCATTAATGCACTTCTTATACTTAAAAGTAGAAAATCGTTTCGGAATTAATTACTAACTGCCCACCCAAACATGGGCAGTTAGTAATTAAACTATTTTTTTTTTGGAAAATCGAAGGGTTTTAAACGATAAATGCCCACCAAAAGGTGGGCATTTAAGCTATTAGGGTAGAAGATGGGGCTCGAACCCACGACCCTCGGTACCACAAACCGATGCTCTAACCAGCTGAGCTACAACTACCATTTATTTTTCGCGACAATTGTTCATGTTGCGAGGGCAAAGATAGAGTTTTCTTTAAATAATCGAATATTCCAGCTAATAAATTTTAACTTTAGTTGAAATTTTATTGTTCAAGACAATTATGATTGATAAAAATAACCTTGTGGATGAATTTCGTCAGCGAGTTTTTGATGAATCGTACACTAGAATATACAAATGCCTATCGTTAATCGATGAAAAACAACTTTGGGATTCCCCCAATTCTAACATTCCTTCGATAGGAAATTTGATTTTGCATATTTGTGGAAACACTCGTCAATGGATATTGTCTGGAATGTTAGCGTTGCCGGATAGCAGAAATAGAGAGGATGAATTCAAAACCCATGATTCAACAAGTAAAATAGATTTAATAGGGTTTATGGAGAATTTGAGAATTGAGTTGGACATCGAGTTCCCAAATCTCAGAAATGAAATTCTTTCTAAAAAAGTCGTTATTCAAGGTTTTAAAGTGTCAGGATATTCTGCAATAATTCATGTTATTGAGCACTTTTCTTATCACACAGGGCAAATAACGCTATTGACTAAATTACATTCGAATCAAGAAACGAATTATTATTCAGATTCTAATTTGAATGAGAATAATCAACAGAATTAGGCATTCTCATTCAATTATGTTAATAAACTATTACCATTGATACCAATGTTTACCTAATTCTATCGTATTTTTGTCTAAAACTTTTTAGAATGTTAAAAATAGGAGTATTGGGGGCTGGACATTTAGGTAAAATCCACATTCGTTTGTTGCTGGAGCTGAATGATAAATTTCAATTTATTGGTTTCTATGATCCAAGTGATGAAAATGCCAAAGTTGCGATCGAGTCTTTTAATATTAAAAGGTTTGATTCTATTGATGAATTGCTCGATGAAGTAGATTGTGTGGATATTGTCACTCCAACACTTTCGCATTTTGATTGTGCATCAAAAGCATTAAGAAAAAGTAAGCATGTTTTTATAGAAAAACCCGTTACAGAAACGGTTAATGAAGCCAAAATTTTAATTAATCTTTCTCACGAAGCTGGTGTGAAAGTTCAAGTTGGACATGTAGAAAGATTCAATCCTGCATTTCAGGCTGCAGTTCCTTATATTAAGAGTCCAATGTTTATTGAAACACATCGTTTGGCTCAATTCAATCCAAGAGGCACAGATGTTCCAGTTGTTTTGGATTTAATGATACATGATTTGGATGCTATTCTTAGTGTTGTTCCATCTGGTGTAAAAAAGATAAGTGCTTCTGGAGTTGCAGTTGTTAGTGATACGCCGGACATTGCGAATGCTAGAATTGAATTTGATAATGGTTGCGTGGCTAACTTGACAGCTTCTCGAATTTCTATGAAAAATATGCGGAAGTCTAGATTTTTTCAGAAAGATGCCTACATCAGTGTAGATTTTTTAACCAAGGAACTAGAAGTGGTGAGAATGGAAGATATCGAAGGAGAACCGAATCCTTTTGATGTTGTTTTTGACATGGGGAAAGGAAAACCTGTGAAGAAAGTATTATTTGACAAACCAGACATAGAAGACTTGAATGCTATAAAAGAAGAATTATCAACTTTTGGAGACGCAGTTATCAAAGATACAGCGCCAATTGTCTCAATAGAAGATGGTTACAATGCACTTGATATTGCTCAACGCATTGTTGATCAATTAAAATCAACTTCGTCTCCTGTTTTTAATAATAAATAAGGACTTTCTTCGTTTAACATAGTAACTACACGAAATTATGAAAAATAGTTTTTTACTTATTGGTATTTTATTCCTTTTAAGCTCTTGTATTAAGAATAATCCTGACCCTTCTTGGATTTCTATTGAAGAATGGTCATTAGTTGCGAACCCTGCTTTATCAAGTGAGGAAAAAGTGCTTACTCATAATATCACAGATGCATGGGTGTTTGTTAATGGAGAAACTATTGGTGTTTTTGAACTGCCAATAAATATCCCAGTACTTGTCAGCGGGAATGCGAATATACAGGTGTTTCCGGCTGTATTGAACAATGGGATTTCAGCAACAAAAAAAATCTATCCTTTTTTAGAACCCCATGTCGTGCAAGCTGACCTAGTTCAAAATGAGACTTTGAATATTTTTCCAGTTACGATGTATTCTTCAAGTACAAAGTTTAATATAGAAGATTTTGAAGGAGCCTCTAATGTAGTTACAGAAGGACCGTCATCAAATGTTATTGCAAATACTTCTACAGATCCATTGATACTTGATCCAGCAATTAATGAAACGAAGTTTTTGAAAGTTGATATTAACTCATCAAACGATAGATGGATTGCCTCAACAAAGTTTAATTTAAGTAGTATTAATATGCCTTTACCCAAAGGACAAGAAGTTTATCTAGAGATAGATTATTATAACACCAATCAAGTGACAAGTGGTTTGATTGGCATTAGTGCAACGAATCAGGTCAACAACCCAAACGTACGTTTGAATCCGCAAGATCTTTCAGAGATTAAATGGAAGAAAATCTACATTGACCTGCGGGAAGTGGTTTCAGGTTTGGTAAGTGCTGACTATTTTGAATTTTCATTTGATGCACTTCTTGATGATGGACAAAGTTCAGGTATTGTTTGTTTGGATAATATGAAAGCAGTCTATTTTTAATGAGATCAAGAATCCTCACATTTATACTGGTCCTTATTGACTGGCTCTTTGCTAGTATTGCGTGGGCAAGCTTTTATTATTTTAGAAAAACAAAAATAGAAGAAGTTGAATTTGACACCAATGATACATTTTATTTAGGAATTCTTGTTATACCGGTTTTATGGCTGTTTATTTATCTGCTTCAAGGGACGTATCAAGATGTTAGACGATTACATCGGTCTAAGATAGTTGGACTCAGCTTTGTTGGGACAGTAATTGGAACATTCTGTATATTTTTTATCTTTTTATTGGACGATGAAATCTCAGGCTACAAACAATACTATTCTGTTCTTTTACTTTTACTAGGGATTCATTTTATAGCGACCATTGTTCCGCGATTTATTTTTGTTTCTATAATTGTAAGAGGCATTCACAAGAGAAAATCTGGGTTTAAAACACTTATTATTGGTGGCAGTCAAAAAGCAATAGACATTTTCAATGAAATAAGTGAATTGCCAAAGGGAACAGGTAATCTTTTTGTAGGTTTTATTAATATTAATGGTGTCGATAAGCAACTCGAATCTAAGCTTCCCTATTTAGGACACATAGATGATGTCGAAAATATACTAAGAAACAATGATATTGAAGAAGTTATAATAGCCTTGGAGAGCGTTGAACATGACAGAATAAAGACAATTATTTCTAGGCTTGAGGGTGGGGAGGTGAGAATTCAAATTTTGCCGGACATGTATGATATACTCTCAGGTTCTGTTGAAATGACAAATATTTTTGGAGCCTTATTAATCAGTGTAAACACGCAAGTAATGTCAGTATGGCAACGCACTTTGAAAAGAGTGATAGATGTCGTTGTTTCATTGATTTCGTTGATTGTTTTAACACCAGTTTTTATTTCCCTTGCCATTTTAGTTAAAAGTTCATCTCCAGGCCCCATATTTTATCTACAAGAAAGAATTGGTAAAAATGGGCGTATTTTTAAAATTATCAAGTTTAGAACGATGTACATTAATTCTGAAAAAAACGGTCCTCAATTGTCCTCATCGAACGATCCTAGGATAACAAAGATAGGTCGTCTAATGAGAAAGACACGATTGGATGAATTCCCGCAATTTATCAATGTATTAATCGGTGATATGTCCTTAGTAGGTCCAAGGCCAGAAAGACAATACTACATTGATAAAATTGCGGCTATCGAACCTCAATTTTTGGAACTAACGAAAGTTCGACCAGGAATTACATCGTGGGGACAAGTAAAGTATGGTTACGCCGAGAATGTGGAACAGATGCTTGATAGAATGAAATTTGATCTTATCTATTTAAAGAATAGAACCTTGTCTTTGGATTTCAAAATAATGTTATTTACGATTACGATTATTTTTAAAGGAACTGGTAAATAATCTATTTAATTTTTACTAAAAACATTTCCTGTTCACCGATAAACCCCTTTAATTCATCTCCTATTTTCACTGAACCAACGCCGGATGGAGTTCCTGTGTAGATTAAATCTCCTTTCTTTAAAGTCATAAATCGAGAAACATAAGAAATCAGTTGATCGGTGTTGAAAATCATATTACTCGTATTTCCTTTTTGAACAGTTTCGCCATTCTTTTTGAGTGAAAAATTGATGTTTGCCAATTCTAATTCACTCTTTGAAATAAATTCCTTTGAAATCGGTGAACTTCCTTCAAATGATTTAGCAATTTCCCAAGGGTGACCCTTTTCTTTACATTTTTGTTGAAGGTCTCTAGCTGTAAAATCAATCCCAAGACCAATCTCATCGTAATACTTGTGTGCAAATTTTTCCGCAATATTTTTTCCAACTCTGTTGATTTTGACAACCAACTCACATTCATAATGAACATCTTTAGAAAAGTTTGGATAGAAAAAGGGTGCACCGGGGCGAAGAATAGAAACATCCGCTTTCATAAAAAACATTGGAACAGATGGCAGTTCAGCATTCATTTCTTTTGCGTGTTCGGCATAATTTCTACCTATACAGATAATCTTCATGACTTGAATTTATTTTTAAGGGCATCCAATTTTGAATCAAAATTCTCCGGCACATTCTTCTGTTTTTTTTCTTCCTTAATTCTGTCGATTTCCTTTTTTAGACATTGTTTCGTGTATAGAGGAAAATCGGCGTTTAACAGCCATCCATGATAACCAGGTTCCGTTTTCATAACTTCCTCGACGGTCTTTCCTTTTTGTTTTCCGAAGTTATAAATTGCTTTTCCCTCTTCATTAATGGCAAGTCTCCCTGCAAAATCTAGGCGATCGACATTTCCATATTGAGAGAAGTCTGCCAGAAAGTCAACACTGCTTTCTAATTCTTCGTACTTTTCTATTTGAGCATCTAATACTTCCCAAGTTGCCTCGGCATCTGCTAAGGCTGTGTGAGCATTTTCTAAATTTTTCTGGCAATAGAACTTATACGCGGCGATCAGTGTTCTTTGCTCCATTTTGTGAAAAATATTTTGAACGTCAATGTGTTTTTTTTGAGAAAGATCTAACTTACTATCAGCGCGGAGCAATTCTTCTGCTAGCATCGGCAAATCAAATTTGTTAGAATTATAGCCCGCAAAATCTGAACCTTCAAGAAAGGCTTCTAATTCAGGTAAAATTTCTTTTAGCGTAGGTTCATTTTTAATGTCTTCATCATATATTCCATGAATTTCACTTACTTCTTTTGGAATTGGAATTCCAGGATTCACGCGTTTTAAGAAGTTTGTTCTCGAACCGTCTGTTGCAATTTTTATAATAGCAATTTCAACTATTCTATCGGAAGTCACGCTTAGACCTGTTGCCTCGATATCAAAAATGGCTAATGATCTGTTCAGGGATATATTCATGGGTCAAATATAGTGATAGAGAAGTACGAAGCAAAAAAAAAATCCGGATAAACCGGACTTTAATTTTTATTCAGTTTTTAAACCTACATATTGATAAGGGAAATACTTTTCTTTATTTCTAGAATCTTTTTCATATTCAGGTCCTTGAACAACTGTTGTAACAATAACAACATTGACCTTGCCTTTGTACGCTTCCGTTTTCTCAAAGTGCGCAATGAGATCATATTTCATATTCTCTGCTCTAATCTTAGTTAACTTCTCATTTGTTCCGTAAGTTTTAGTTGGAACGTAGGAAGCAGAAGAGTAGATGTTAATAGTAATATTTGACCTTCCTTCTTCCAATTGAGCTTCAACAGCTTGCACGAAGTTCTTCAATTCTCCTCGTTTCGTTGTTAACTTATTCTTATTGTATGCGAAATAGTGCATAAATTCAAGATTCGGGTAGTCCGTTACAATAACCGTGTCTAAATCCAATGTATCTTCTGGAATGATTACGATACGTTTATCAACATCCAGTAGGAGTTCCCTGTAGATTTCTTGATAGTTAGTGTCACAAAGTGTTGTAAATGCATCATCATGCATCACCACGTCATCAGAAACATTCATGTATTCTAATTTGTAAGTCTTACAAGGATCGAGTGCAGTCATAAATACACCATCTCTTAATCGAGGATAGACTAATTTTTTTCTACTTCCTTCAGCGCAATCAACACAAACCAATCTTACGTTAATAGCAAAATCTTCAGGAATCGGTTTATCGTCAACTGTTTTAATGAGTCCTCTTAATACGGCAACATCTCTTACTCCTAGATAGTCATTATAGATTTCATATATGTCCTTTTCTCCATACCCATCTTTTCTAAAAGAAGTTAAATAACCTTTACGACCATCAAGAGTAGTTGTGTAGAAGATATCATCGTTAGTTGAATTGAAAGGATATCCCAGATTAGTTCCTTCTGTGTATGCACTGTCATTTTCAAAATATGCTGTCATGATATCGAAACCACCAATACTTTTCTCTCCGTTCGTAGAGTAGTATAATGTTTTGTTGTCTATCGAGATAAACGGAGAATCTTCGTCGTTTGGACCATTGATTTGAGGACCTAAATTTATCGGTTTAGACCACTCTTCTGTCCCTTTTTCCCTGCGAAGCATGTAGATATCTCTACCTCCAAAACCACCTTTTCTGTCAGAAACAAAATAGAAAGTATTCTTATCATTAGACATCATACAATGTGTTTCCCAGTCTTCTGTGTTTACCCCTTCCAAATCTAGCATTGCTATATCTTGAAATTTTGCATGATAAAAATCGGTAAAGTAAATATCACCGTTACCTGTTGAATCTTCATACAAATAAATTTTTCTCTCATCGGAGCTAATTGCTATTGTTGCCTCATTCCTTCTAGGTTGGCAGAATTCAAGTCGAAGAGGAGTTGTCCAAGTGGAATCAAAATCTCTATAACTTACATAAACATCTTCAGGGTATTGATTAATTCGAGGGTCTTTAAACTCATCTGTTTCACCATTCGACCAGCTTCTTCTAGAAGTAAAGTAAAGAGCAGAACCGTCTAATGACACAACAGGACTGTATTCAGGCATGTCAGTATTAATTTCTGACCCAATATTTTTTAAATATACATTAACCGGGTCTGCCATTTTAGTTCTAGCTACTGCCAGTTGTTTTAGTCGTAGTTCCACTACAGGTAAAAGCTCTGATTTCTTTTTAGAAACAGCTTTAAATCCGAGGTAATATTCTTCAGCTTTATCAATGTTTTCATTGAGATGATAAGCAGTTGCCAAGTGAAAAAAAGCATCCGGTGGAGCACTTGTTTCTTTGGTCGAGAACATATCAAAATTGTGATCTGTATCTAAGATGGCTTTTTCAAAAAATGGAATTGACCCTGTATAATCCTTGCGAATTTCAAGCATTAAATAACCTTTACGATAATTGTAATTTGAACTCTCAGGTTTTAAAAGAACTAGCTTATCGATTAGAATTTCAGCATAATAAAGTAATCCCTCCGCAGTTAGTGTAGAAGATTCCATTAAAATTTCTTGCTCAGTTCCATTTTGAGCAAGTTCGCGAATATCGGCTTCTTTTATTTGAGAAAAAACCGATAAATTTAAAAGTAATCCAACTGTATATAACAGGCAGGATTTTAAATTGAATAGCATAGGATTTTTGTTAGTTAAATTCATTTTGTCATGTTCTCACATTACTTTACCGGATAAAGTTAAATAAATACCTCAAATGTGGAATGTTTAATAGTATAAGTTATTAATACTTAGTTCTTAATAATTCTAAATTCCGTTCTTCTGTTTGCCTGATGTTCTTCTTCTGAACAGTCGGCAACAACATCTCCCTCACAACCGCAATCGTTAACTAATTGTGATTCTCCATAACCCTTACCATAAATTCGTTTTGGATTAGTAATTCTTTCTCTAACATAAGATGCAGAGGATTTTGCTCTTCTATTTGATAAGGATTTATTGTAAGCTTTGGATGCACGACAATCTGTGTGTGAACCAAGTTCTATCTTAACCGAAGGATTGTCGTTCATTATTTTGACAATTTTATCTAATTCCTGTGCTGCATCAGGTCTAATAGTCGATTTATCTAAATCAAAATAAATTGGATTGATTTCAATTAACGTTCCGATATCTGACGGTGTGAGTAAATAGTCCAGTTTAAGTCCAGGGGTGTTCTCTAGTAGTTCATTAACAATAAAAGTCTCAGTTAAGTAGCCCTCTTTTGTTATTCGGATTTCAAATTGAGCACTATCTCCAAACTTTTTATTTTTCAAGAAATCAGAAGGAATTCGACCATTTCCATCTGTTGTAGCAGTTAAAAGAACAGAGCCATCTTTAGGGTCTAAAATTTCAACTTTTGAATTAGCCAGAAGTGCCATGGTGTTTTTGTCAGATGTTGTAATTGCTAACTGGTAATCTCCATAATAAAAAACCTTTTTAACCTCTTCATTCTCACTGTTACATTTCGTATTGAACGATTCCGTCCCAATAACTTCTTCACCTTCATAATAGGTAACTGTGTATTCTTTACATCTGTTAAGAACAGCAAAATACTTGCAGTTTTTGATTCTTGGGTACTGTACTTTTTCAGCTTCAAGTTTGCAGTCTAAGCATTCTACTTTCACTGAGAAGTTATTGGTACAATCACTTCCGTCTAGCTTAGTAAAGTTTCCTCTAAGCGTACTAATTGGTCTGTTACCTAAGTAGTCATTTCTGATTTCGTATATGTCTTTTTCACCGAATCCACCTTTACGGAATGAAGACAAGTAACCTTTAAGCCCATCAACTGTTGTAGTATAGTAAATGTCATCTCCTGCAGAATTAATGGGGTAGCCCATATTTAAAGGAGTAGACCAAACATTCATTTCATCTCTAAATGAAACGAAAACATCAAATCCCCCCATGCTTTTAGGGCCATTACTTGAGTAATACAATGTTTTATTATTGATAGCAATGAAGGGAGAATCTTCATCATAAGGCGTGTTAATTTCAGGACCTAAATTTTGAGGTTCACTCCATTCACCATTAGGCAGTTTTACTATTCTATAGATATCTCTACCGCCAAAACCACCATTTCTATCAGAAACAAAGTACATGTTTTGTCCATCAGGAGTCACAGTAATATGTGTTTCCCATGCTTCTGTATTTACTTTCTTTGCTCGAAGTTTCTCTAATTCCTCAAATTCGTTATTGCCAAAATTGGAAAAGAAAATATCTCCTCCGCCCGAAATATCTTGATAGACATATATTTTTCTTTCGTCAGAACTAACGGCAATTGTTGCTTCATTTAGCTCACTATCACAGAATGCCAATTTCATTGGTTCCGTCCACTCGCCTTCGAAATCTTGAAAACTGACAAAAATATCTTCAGGAAAATCATTCAACATAGGATCTCTAAATTGATCTGAACTTTTGTCTTCCCATTGCCTTCTAGATGTAAAATACAATGATGTTCCATCTAAAGAAATTACAGGAGAATATTCAGGTTTCCCTGTATTTACGACATTCCCGATATTTCTAACTTCTGCTGTTTTAGGATGAGCGATGTTGTATTTGGCAACTTCTAACTGCTTAAGACCTAATAAAGACATCTCAATCAAGCTAGATTTTTTTGCACTATTTTCAATAAATTGATTGTAGTATTCTTTGGCCTTATTGATGTTCTCGTCTAGGTGATAACATTTTGCCAGATAATAGAGAGCATCTTGAGGTGCGCTTTCTTCACGGGCAGAAAACATGTCATAATTTTTATCCATATTTAGAATAGCTTTTTCTAAATAAGGCATTGCATTTTGATAGTCACTTCTAGCGTCTAGAGTTAGATATCCTTTTCGATAATTGTAATTCGAACTTTCAGGCTTCATGATTAACAACTTATCAACCAATATTTCAGCGAAATAATAGAACCGTTCCTGAATTAATTGCGAACTTTCAAGAACGAGCTCTTGTTCACTTGAAGATTGGGCCATTTCTCGGACTTCTAATTCTGTTAACTGTCCAAAAGAAAAAATTGGAAATAGTAGAAATAGCAATAGTGATTTAAAGATAGTCATAGGTTATTTTTTATTTTAAATTTCTCTCGTTACATCAAATTCTTCTAAATAATCGGCGACTTTCCTAACAAACATACCGCCTAAAGCCCCATCTACAACGCGATGGTCATAGGAGTGAGACAAGAACATTTTGTATCGAATACCGATAAAATCTCCATCTGGCGTTTCAATTACGGCTGGAACTTTTCTGATAGCTCCAACTGCTAAAATCGCAACTTGAGGTTGATTTATAATTGGAGTACCCATTACATTTCCGAATGTACCTACATTGGTAACGGTATAAGTTCCATCTTGAATATCTTCGGGCTTTAATTTGTTATTTCTTGCTTTGCTAGCCAATTCATTAACAGACTTTGTCAAACCAGTTAGATTCATTCTGTCGGCATCTTTGATAACAGGAACGATTAAATTTCCTGAAGGTAATGCCGTTGCCATGCCGACATTAATGTGGGCTCTTTTGATAATTTTAGTTCCTGAAACAGATACGTTGACTCCCGGAAAATCTTTAATAGCTTTCACTATCGCCTCCATGAAGATAGGCGTAAACGTGATGTTTTCTCCTTCTCGTTCAGCAAAACCAGCTTTCACTTTCTTCCTCCAGTTCCAAATGTTTGTTACATCGGCTTCAACATAACTAGTTACATGAGGTGAAACATGCGTAGACATAATCATGTGATCCGCTATTAGCTTACGCATCCTATCCATTTCGATGATCTCATCATCAGGTCCGGCAACCACAATTGGTTCCTTAATGTTTGCTAAGAAACCGCCTCCGGTATTCGTGGCAACACTCTTAGACTTAGTGGGAACTTGTTGTGAAGAAGCTGCTGTGGCTTCTACTTTAGGAACGCCATTATTTATAAAAGCTAATATATCTTTCTTAGTAACCCGACCGTTTTGGCCTGTTCCCGTAATTGTTTCAAGGATCGTCATTGCAATGCCTTCTTTTTCTGCGATGCTTTTTACTAAAGGTGAAAAGAATTTACCTGAAGTTGATTTTTCCAAAGCAATGGGAGAACCATTCGATTTTGGAGCTTCAACATTAACCTCTGTTGTTTCGGTATTTTCTGCTGGTTTTTCTTCTCGTTTAGAAGTTTCAGTGGGAATGTCACTTCCATTAGTTGAAATAATTGCGATAACGTCTCCGACCTGCGCCACTTCATCAACGTCAAAAAACTTTTGGATCAATGTTCCTTCTGCCTCGGAAGGCAGTTCATTATCTACTTTGTCAGTAGCAACTTCTACTAATGGTTCATCCATTTCAATAACATCACCAACCTCTTTTAGCCAGTTAGTAATAGTAGCTTCGGTAACACTTTCTCCCATTTTAGGAAGTCTAATCTCAAATTGTGACATATATAATTTTCTCAATAACAGTTTCTAGTTACAAAAATAACTGAAATATTCTGTTTGTCAACACTATTGAAGAATGATTTACGAATCTAATTTTCTCCAAGCTGATATTAGAATAGAGAAATCTTTGCGCATAGAGTAATTTCTCGCATAAAGAAGGTTCAATTTTTCTTCAACTTCACTCGTTTTTATTTCCATTTCATCAATTGGAGAAAGAATACTTTTCTTAATCTTTGGAAGACGGACATCTTTCTTATAACTGTCTTCAGTGAATCCTACAAAAGATGTTTTTCCAATTAAGATCTGCCAGCAATTTTTTAAGAAAGATTGCTTTTTTTTTATGAAAAACAAAGCTATGGGAGAAATGATTATCAGAATTAGTGAGAAAATTACATCGAAAAGTCTTTTTTTACGCATGTTTTCATCGGTCACTAGATTATTTAGATTGAGAATGTACAAATCACCTGCAGTATCAATTGAATTGCTACCAATTAAATATTCTGCATTAGGAGGCGCGATTTTAAAGTCAATGTCGTCCTTCTTTAATCTTCCTATAGAATCTATAATGAACGAATAAGTTAAGTTCGTCGAAGAAAAAATAATTTCATCAACCCTGTTATTTACAGTTATTTCATAACCTTCTGAAATAGCAGAAATAGAACCAATATTGCTATCCGTTTGAAGTAAAAATGTTTTAATTCGTTCAAATTCTTTCTGATTACTCATGATTCCAAAATGTTTCTGATCTTCAAATTTCAGGCTGAATTTTTTACCCAAAGTGGCATGGAGAAATAGGCGCGAAATTAGATAATATAGAAGAACCCATCCTGCTCCAATAAAAATATATAGACGAGAAAATTGCCATGATTTTGGCAGAATAGCATAGGTGAGTAAAATGAAAACAGTACCCCAAAATATTCCTTTCAAAAACTTACTGAGCTTGTAAGGTCTGTCGTAACCACCATTGAAATAACTAGATACTAGCCAGACAAGGCCATAGATGGGGATAGAATAAATAATTAATTCTTCGGGAAAGTTGATACTTTGCATTCTCCAATAGTTTGTAAGGGCGTACAGGCCAACAATGATATAAGCACCATCAATAATAGGAAGAATCGAAAATTTTATAAATCGTACGCATATCGCTATAAATGCGCGAAGATATATGGCAGAATTGATTAAAAATGAGAATGATTTTGCGTTCTTTCCTGTGAAGTGTTTTTTTGCAAAAATGACCATTGCATTGTAGAAAACAATGACATAATTAACAGAGCTCTTTTTTGTACTTTCTCCCTTGTAATGAATGATTTTAGTATCTGCAAAATAATAATTTTTGTAGCCTGCCTGTTGAATTCGATAGGAAAGATCAATGTCTTCACCGTACATGAAAAAATCTTCATCCAACAATCCAACTTCGTCCAATGCTTTTTTTCGCATAAGCATGAATGCACCACTTAGAATGTCAACTTCGTTCGTCTCAAATTCTGACAAATGACCAAGATGGTATTGTCCCACTTTTTTTGACCTAGGAAATAGTTTTGATAATCCAAAAATTTTGTAAAAAGCGACTTTTGGTGTTGGTAATCCTCTTTTTGACTCGGGCAAGAATACACCGCTTCCGTCAATCATTCTGACTCCAAGTCCACCTGAATCTGGATGGTCTTCCATAAAAGCAATCGTCTTATCGAAGGTTGACTCTTCAATAACTGTATCAGGGTTCAATAGAAGTACATATTTTCCTTTTGCGATGGATATTCCTTGATTATTCGCTTTTGAAAAACCTACGTTCTCCTTGTTGATTATTAATTGGATTTCGGGATATTTTTTCTCCAACATAGTGAGTGAGCCATCAACAGAGTCATTGTCAATAACAATAACTTCGATAGATGAATTCTTTATTGCCTTTTTAACAGAATCAAGGCATTGATCTAAAAAAAATTCAACATTGTAATTGACAATGATTACGCTTAATTGATATGTATAATTTTCGTCCACTATTATTCTGCCATGGCTATACAAGAGATTTCCACAACTACATCCATTGGTAATCGAGATACTTCAACGGTTTCCCTTGCAGGCGGTGTTGAACGAAAATATTCTGAATATATTTGATTTACAGCACCAAAATTTGATAAGTCTTTGAGAAAAATACTGCACTTAACAACATTCTCAAAATCCATATTTGCCTCCTTTAAAAGAGAAGAAATGTTTTGTAAAACTTGATGGGTCGCTCTTTCAATGCTTTTACTCTCCAATTCTCCTGTTTGCGGATTCAATGGAATTTGCCCAGAAATATATAAGGTATCTTTGACTAAAACAGCTTGGCTATATGGTCCAATTGGTGCAGGTGCTCCTGGAATTTGCAATGCTCTTTTCATTTTCTTGAATTTTGCTAAGTTTACACAAAAATAATAGACTTTTTGAAGCAAGTACTCCTAATAGACAATTACGATTCATTTACGCACAACTTAATGCATTACCTCGAAACATTAAATGCGTATGTTGATGTGTACAGAAATGACGAATTTTCCGGGGATTATTCTTCCTATGATGCAATTATTCTCTCTCCAGGCCCTGGCTTGCCGAAGAATGCAGGCTCAATGATGCAATTGTTGAAGGATATTGAAGGTAAAATCCCAGTTCTTGGAATTTGCTTGGGTATGCAAGCGATCGCAGAGCATTTCGGTGGTGAATTGTATAATCAAGAAGTTGTCAAACATGGAATGCAAGAAAATATTATTTTGGGGCAGTCAAAATTATTTAACGGCCTGTCTGAAAAAATTAAGGTAGGACTTTATCACAGTTGGGCTGTGAAAGAAGGGAGAGGAGAGTTTATAATTACGGCACATTCTGAGAATCATACTGTGATGGCAATCGAGAATGAGGCAAAAAAAATGTATGGTGTTCAGTTTCATCCAGAATCGATATTAACTCCAATTGGTATGGAAGTTGTAAATAACTTTTTGGAGATCGTTTAATATACAAAAAATAAAACCGTATATTTGACAAACAAAAAAATAGATATTATGCGCACGTTGTTATCAGTATTCGTTGTTATGTTATCGTTAACCACTTTTGGACAGTCTTGTGTGGGTAAATGGGTAACCATTGATGATGAAACAAATAAGAAAAAATCCATCGTCGAGCTTTACAAAGAAGACGGTAAACTATATGGGAAAATCACTTATTTGTTTCCTCGTGAGGGTAGAGAACCCAATGCCAAATGTAAGGTATGTGAAGGCGACCGTAAAGATCAACCATTGCTTGGGTTGCAAATTGTTCGTGATTTGAAGTGGGATGGTGCTGCTTGGAAAAAAGGAACAATTGTTGATCCAGAGGATGGTAAAGTATACACATTGAAAATGTGGTTAGACCCAAATAACAAAAATTACTTAAACGTAAGAGGTTATATCGGACCTTTTTACAGGACTCAGAAGTGGGTGAGGGTGAAGTAAGAATATTGTAATTAAAAATGACTTCGAGAAATTGAGGTCGTTTTTTTGAATTGAAATAATTAAGATGTTTCAAATAAATCGAAAATCAACCCTTCTATTCCTCTGTTTCCCCTCTTTTGTATCGTTACTATCTAAAGGCATTTTTTCTCCTTTAAAGTCAAAAACCAAGCGGTCTGCTTTTAATCCATGCTCTACAAAGTAATCAATGATTGCTTGTGCACGTCTTTGAGAAAGTCCATCGTTGTAGTTGTCACTTCCATCAGCGTCTGTGTGTCCTGTTACTTTTACGCGCAAGTCAGAGTGCCCTTTCACGACTTTTATTAATCGATCTAGGAACTCTTTGTGATCGGTTCTGATAGCTGATTCGTCAAAATCAAAAAAAACAGGTTCAAACACAAAATTATCGCGTTCTATTTTTCGTATGGAAGGAGAATTTAAGCCTTCACGTTGGTCAATTATAAATTGTGAAAACCAGAGCTGACTGATTCCATTCTTTTTCTCTTTGGAAAATTCAAAATCTGACTTGAACAGAATAATTTTTCCAATAACTCTTTTACAGTCGGAACTCTTAAAATTTCCTTTCAGATAACCCGATATTGAATCATAAATTAAATCAGCTTCAAAGCGACACCATTTAGTCCTTCCGCTTTGTTTAGATTTAGTAACAACAATTTGCTTAAACGACAATTCATTTTCATGAATGCTACCGGTCATTTTTTTAACTGCAAAATTTTCAGAATCGTAAATTTCTTCACGAGAATATCCTTCGAAAGAGTTACCAGATTGGTTAAATTCTGCGTAAAATAACGTCCCATTTTCAGTTTGTAGTCCCGCACGTATAATGACTCCTTGCCAGGTTCCATTAAAGTTGGCTTGAGCAAATGCTTCCGAAAATCCGAAGAGCATTATGAACGAGAAAACAATTCTTATCATCATCATTGTATTCGTATAAAAGCAAATAATGTTCCATAAAACAACTTATATTTTTTTTTCAATGAAAGCTATTAACAATTAGACATTAAAAATGTTGATAAGTTACCCTTTCTTTTCCTGATTTATCGGATAAATAAAGTATTCAAATGTTATTTTTGTGTGTTATTGAATACAGGGGAATTTGCCCCTTATGAGTAAAAAAAATATGAGCGAAGAAAATAAAAATCAAGATTACGCTGCGGATAATATTCAAGTATTGGAAGGATTAGAAGCGGTTAGAAAAAGACCTGCGATGTATATCGGAGATGTTGGAGTGAAAGGGCTTCATCATTTGGTATATGAAGTGGTTGATAATTCAATTGACGAAGCGTTAGCAGGACATTGTGATGCAATCGATGTTTTTATCAATGAGAACAATTCAATTACGGTAAAAGATAATGGACGTGGTATCCCAACAGCGATGCACACCAAAGAAAAACGTTCTGCCCTTGAGGTTGTAATGACAGTTCTTCATGCTGGTGGTAAGTTCGATAAGGATACCTATAAAGTGTCTGGCGGGCTTCACGGTGTTGGTGTTTCTTGTGTAAACGCATTGTCAAAAGATTTTTCTGTAATTGTTGAGCGTGAAGGAAAAATGTTTCAGCAAGAATATAAAATTGGGAAGCCACAATATGATGTAAAAGAAATTGGATCGTCTAATAGAACAGGTACTCAAGTTACATTTTCACCAGACGATTCTATCTTTGAAGAGCTTGTCTATAACTATGACACTTTAGCTGCAAGAATGAGAGAGTTGGCGTTCCTTAATAAAGGAATCACTATTAATCTCACAGATTTACGTGAAACAGATGAAGAAGGCAAACATTTTTCAGAAAAATTCCATTCTGAAAGAGGATTGAAAGAATTTGCAGAATACTTAGACAGAAATAGAGAGTCACTTATTTCTGATGTAATCTATTTTGAAGGTGAGAAAGACGGGATTCCTGTCGAAGTTGCTTTAACTTACAACACTTCTTACACAGAGAATATTCAAGCGTATGTGAATAACATCAATACACATGAAGGAGGGACACATCTTTCTGGATTTAGAAGAGGTCTGACTAATACGCTTAAAAAATACGCGACCGATTCTGGAATGCTTACAAAAGAAAAAGTGGAGATTGAGGGTGATGATTTCCGTGAAGGATTGACAGCAGTTCTTTCGGTTAAAGTTCAAGAACCACAATTTGAAGGGCAGACAAAAACTAAATTGGGTAACAGAGAGGTTACTGCTCCCGTTTCTCAAGGAGTTTCTCAAATGCTTTCAAGTTATTTAGAGGAGCATCCAAATGAAGCAAAAACGATCGTTCAAAAAGTAATTCTCGCGGCAAAGGCACGTCAAGCAGCTCGAAAGGCAAGAGAGATGGTTCAGCGTAAAAATGTATTGTCTGGTTCAGGTCTTCCTGGAAAACTAGCTGATTGTTCTTCTAAAGATCCTGCTGAGAGTGAGGTTTACTTAGTCGAGGGAGATTCGGCAGGTGGAACAGCAAAACAAGGTAGAGATCGTTTCTTTCAAGCAATTATGCCTTTGAGAGGAAAGATATTGAACGTTGAAAAAGCAATGCAACATAAAATCTTCGAAAACGAAGAGATTAAGAACATATATACGGCTTTAGGCGTTAGGGTTGGTACGGAAGAAGACCCAAGAGCACTTAACTTGGAGAAACTGAGATATCATAAGGTAATCATCATGTGTGATGCCGATGTCGATGGTTCTCACATTGAGACGCTTATTTTGACTTTCTTTTTCCGTTATATGAAGGAATTGATAGAGAAAGGATACATTTACATTGCAACACCACCGTTATATCAAGTTAAGAAGGGTCAGAAGTCTGCTTATGCTTGGGACGATAACCAACGAGACATTTTAGTACAAGAAATGAAAGGAAGTGGAACAGAATCTTCTGTTGGTGTACAACGTTACAAAGGTCTTGGTGAGATGAATGCAGAACAATTGTGGGAGACTACAATGAATCCTGAGTACAGAACGTTGCGTCAAGTGACCATAGAAAATTCTGCTGAGTGCGACCAAGTGTTCTCTATGTTAATGGGAGATGAAGTCCCACCGCGTAGAGCATTTATTGAGCGTAATGCAAAATATGCAAACATTGATAGTTGATTAATAAGAATATAGATTGAAAGGATGTGATGGGAATTGCATCCTTTTTTTTAACAAAAAAAACGCAAAATTCTATTCTTGAGCGTTAAATCGCATCGTTGTTCTTTATTACCCAGAGAGCTAAAGTGCTGTCACCATTCGTCTTGATGAGATGATAATTTCTAGGAAGAATAAAATCCGATGAACAATAGGTTATTATTTTAATTCCAACTGACAAGGTTTTTAACTTTTCAAACATAAGCTCTTCATATTTTCTGTGGTTCTCCCTTGAAAATTCTATTCGTGTTGTCAATTACTTCGTCAATGGCTATATGTTCACAAAAGGGATTATAGTAGAAAAAAGAATCATATTCTTGAAAATCGAAGTCTCTTACGTCTGAATGAATAAAAACGCAATTGTCTAACTCTAATTTATTCGCAAGTCGCTTAGCTTCTGCAACTAAATTTTTACGAATTTCTACCCCTGTAAATGAAGCGTCACTAATTTGTGACCCAAGAACACAAAACTTCCCTACTCCAGAACCGATGTCAAGAACTCTTGAAGTAGAATTTAATTCTAGCCAATCAATAGTCAAATCAATAATTTCGTTGGATGACCAAAAAGTTGTCGATAATTTTTGAAACTCAGAATGAAGGAGCTCATCAAAGTCAATGATTCTCATTATTTCATCCCTCATAAATTCTAAGTCTTTCTCTTCTTCTTCTTAGCAGCTGGAAAAAGAATGTTATTTAAAATCAATCGATAGCCAGGAGAATTAGGATGCAATTCCAAATCTGTGGGGGGATCACCGACTCTATGTTCATAATCTTCTGGGTCATGACCGCCGTAAAAGGTCCAAGTGCCCTGTCCCATTTCCCCATGTATGTATCTTGCGGTGTTAATGGATTTTGTTTCTCCCAGAATTAAAACGTTTGATTTGATCAAATCTCTTTTAAAATCAGTTGTTTGTCCCATGAATCCATTTACTACATCCGTATGATTTTGTGTTAACATAGTTGGAACAACGTCCCATTTTGCCGAAAATTCAAACAAGGCAAACTTATCTAGACGCTCATTTCTTTTGTGAAGAGACGTACCATCTATGTCAGAATATTCATATTTTAGAGGATCTCTAACTAACTCAAAATTTTCAAATGCAAAAGTATTGTTGAAATCTAACTTGTTTTGAGCATCTCTATCTGAAGGGTCACCATCAAACATTTGTTCACAAATATCTGTCTTGTGCGCCGCTAACGCAATATCAAAACTATCTGTTCCACTACACATCGTAAACAAAAAACCTCCACCAACGACAAAATTTTTAATATTACTTGCGACAGCTAATTTCATCTCAGACACTTTGTTGAACCCTAATTTCGCTGCAGATGCTTCCAAGTCAGCCACTTGTTTTTTGTACCAAGGGTATGAACGAAAAGCAGCATAAAATTTACCGTATTGTCCTGTGAAATCCTCATGATGCAAGTGTAACCAATCGTACTCAGGTAATCCTCCAGTAATAATTGTTGAGTCATAAATTTTTTCATAAGGAATGTCTGCGTATTCTAAAACCAGAGTCACGGCATCATCCCATGGTTGTTTACCTCCAGGTGTGTAAACGGCAATTTTGGGTGCTTTTTCCAATTGCACAACCTCCATATTTACTTCTGGAGAACCAATTTGCGACTTAATACTGTTCACTTGTCCATCAGCGAGAATGTCATAGCTTATTCCTCTCAGAACTAATTCTTCCTCTATTGAGACAAGATGAGGCGTCAAAAATGAACCTCCACGGTAGTTGAGTAACCATTCTATAACCACTCCATTCTCCAATAAATAAAAGGAGAGACCATAAGCTTTTAGGTGGTTTGTTTGTGACTCATCCATGGGAATGAGAATTTGTGAGGCATAGCTATTCATTGCCCCAAAAACTAATGTCAATATAATAAGAATTTTTCTCATACTTTATTCTAAGCAAAAATCAATCCTAAAATGGGTCTTCATTGTCTGATGAGTTAAAATCTAAATCTTCATCTTCTTCCAAGGAGTTCATTTTACTCTGTATTGTAATTGTTCCTTGATTCTCGAAACCACTATTTGCAGTCATTCCTGCTCCCAATTGCGGAGTCCCTTCCTCTTGAAAACCTTCGATATTATCAAAACGAGCATATTCTTTAATGAATCGTAATCGTACATTTTCCAAGGCGCCGTTTCTATGTTTGGCAATGATTATTTCTCCAACGCCAGCGTTAGAATTACCTTCCTCATCTTGCAAGAATCCGTAATATTCAGGACGATAAATAAAAGAAACGATATCAGCATCTTGCTCAATCGCACCTGATTCACGGAGGTCAGAAAGAATAGGTTTTCTATCACCACCACGTTGTTCAACAGAACGACTTAATTGCGAAAGAGCAATAATTGGGATGTTTAATTCTTTGGCAATTTCTTTAATTGAACGAGAAATACTTGAAATTTCTTGCTCACGATTACCGCCCCCACCTTTGGTGTTAGTTCCCGCTGTCATCAGTTGTAAATAATCAATGATGACCATTTGTATGTCGTATTGCATTTTCAATCTTCTGCATTTTGCACGTAAATCGAAAATGCTAATACCTGGAGTATCATCAATATAAATCGGAGCTGTAGCCAAATTTCTTATGCGAGAATGCAGTTGTTGAAATTCATCATCTCTAAGGTCACCTTTTCTCAATTTTTCTGCTGGAATTCTAGTTTCAGAAGAAATAAGTCGTTTTACTAGCTGAACAGACGACATTTCCAATGAAAATATAGCTACACCTTGGTTGTGATCGACAGCTGTATTTCTTGCCATGGATAAAACAAATGCCGTTTTCCCCATTGCCGGTCTAGCAGCAATAACAATCATATCCGATTTTTGCCAACCAGCTGTTATTTTATCAAGCGCATAAAACCCACTAGGCACTCCAGAAATACCATCAGAATTTTGGGCCGCTTTTTCAATTTCCTGAATCGCATCTTTGATGACATTTTGCATGACATCAACTGCTTTACCCATATTGTTTTCTGCAATCTTAAAAAGGTCACCTTCCGCCTTATTGAGAACATCAAAGACATCGTTAGTATCATCATAGGCATCTTTCATGACCTCGTTGCTCATTCTAATCAATTCACGTTTAATGTGTTTTTCAGAAATAATTCGAGCGTGATATTCTACATTGGCTGTAGATGCAACACGACTTGTCAACTGTGAAACATACGCCGCACCACCAGCAGCTGTTAACTCTCCGTTCTTCTTTAGAAGATTGGTAACTGTTAAAATATCTATGGGTTGTGTACTAGCAAATAAATCTTGAATAGTGGAAAATATGTATTGATGTTTTGGGTCGTAAAAACTTTCTTTTTTTAAAATATCGATGGTGTCAGTAACGGCATTTTTTTCTAACATCAATGCACCAAGTACAACCTTCTCCAGATCAACTGCTTGTGGAGGGATTCGTCCCAGTTCAGTCTCTAAATTTGGAGCTCTGTTTATTCTGGTACCTGTTTTGGTTATTTTGTTGGATTTATTTTCCATTCTTCAAAGATACAGAATCAATGCGAGGAATTTATTTTTTTGAATTTCTTTATTTAAAAAGATATGAATACAGGTTATGAACAATTGTTAGTTTCGAATTTTCAATGATTTGTAGGAGATGAGTAGGATGATTGTTTTATTCAGAATACCTGATGCATAGGAAATCGAATGGTCAAAATAGTTATCTTTCCGCTATGAAAAAACATCTTGTAAAAACGGCGGATGGTTCATCAAGTATTTATATACCTGAAATGGACGAGCATTACCATTCGTCTAATGGTGCCATTCAGGAAGCCTTACATGTATTTGTGGAGAACGGAATTAAGTTGTCAGATGAGAAACAGTTAAATATTTTCGAATTGGGCTTTGGAACAGGTTTAAATGCTTTGATTTCAATGATTTATTCTGAAGGAAATGAAAAAATAAAATATCATTCGATAGAAGCGTATCCTGTTGATAATGATCTAATCGAAGGGGTTAATTATTGTAGTTTATTGGGTTTAGAGTACCAAAAGACATTTGAATTAATGCACAGATGCAGTTGGGATATGGAGGTTGAGATTAGCGAATACTTTAGTCTGAAGAAGATTCATTCAAAAATTGAAAACTATGTGTTACAAGAAAATTATTACGACTTCATTTTTTATGACGCTTTCGGACCTCGTGCACAATCAGAAATGTGGGAGCTAGATGTTCTAGAGAAAATGTATTCTGGGTTAAAAATAGGAGGGAGCTTAGTCACCTATTGTGCTCAAGGCCAGTTTAAACGAAATTTAAAGACTTTAGGTTTCCAAGTCCAAGCAATGAAAGGTCCACCGGGAAAAAGAGAAATGACCATAGGAATTAAAAAGACTGAACTCGAACACAAAGCACTTGATTGAAGTTGTAACAACTAAGTGTTTTGTAGATATGACTAACCAACATTTATTTTTACCTTGCGTCGGTTAAAATGTAATGATGGAGGTTAATTTTAAATTTTCAAAAACATATAGATATCAGGTTCTCAATGAGGATAAAAATGCGAAAACTGTATTGTATGTTTTACATGGCTATGGTCAACTAGCAAAGTTTTTTATCCAGAAATTCAAAGAAGTGAACCCTACTATTTTGATTGTAGCTCCAGAAGGAATGCATCGGTTTTATCGAAAAGGTAATGCTGGAAGAGTAGGGGCGTCATGGATGACAAAAGAGGCCAGAGAAATCGACATAGAAGACAACGTCTTGTATCTTAATGAATTAGATAGATTAATTTCAAGTAGTTATCCTATAGAGAATAGAATCTTGCTTGGTTTTTCGCAAGGAGCATCCACAGCAATTCGCTGGAAACAAGATGCAAGAGTGACATTTAATTCCCTGATTGTTTGGGCGAGTGATTTCCCTCCGGACATTGAATGGAATAAGAGATTTAAAAATGAAATGTACAATTATTTTATGTTAGGCGATAACGACGAATTCTTTAATTCAAAAAAAGCATCAGAAGTTTGTGAGCAATTTCTATCTTTGGGGTTCAATATTGAAAAGTATGAAGGAGTCCATGACATTGACGTAAAGATGTTGAATGAAATACTTAAAAAGATTAATATTTAACTCCTTTTGGCACAGTTTCTGATTAACACTAGAAAAATATACACATGAAAATAATTATTACACTTTTAGCAATTCTTTCATTGGCCTCAGTTTCTTTCGGACAGAGTGGTTCTCAAGCTATATTGGATAGACTTTCTAGGAAAATGAAAACGCATAAGTCGTTTTATGTAGAATTTAGTGCTACAACTAAGAACGCCACGACTGGAGCAAATACTAGCGATACAGGAAAAGGATGGGTGAAGGGAGATAAATTCTACGCCTCATTTGGAGATAATACGATAATTTCGAATGGTTTGAAAACATGGATGATTGTTAAAGAAGAGAAATCGGTTTATGTTTCAGATGCTGATGATGACGAAGATTTAATCAATCCTAGGAAGTTGATGACGATTTGGGAAGATGGCTTTAAGAATAAATTGGGTAAAGAAACTACAATTAATGGGGAAAAGGTGCATGTCATCTATTTGTATCCGAAAAACCCTGCTGATGCAGAGTACCATACAGTTATTCTTTACATTTCTAAAACAACAGAAGATTTAAAGAAGGTTATTATAAAAACAAAGGACGCAACTGTTATGACTTACCGTTTGAAAGTTTATAAAGCAAATCCTGAAATTTCGGATTCTAAATTTGTTTATAATCCGAAAAAATACCCTGGTTATACATTGATAAAAGACTAGGCGAGTTCAACCAGAAAAAAGAAAGACGTTCATTTGATGAAGGTCTTTTTTTTTAATATTTCATCAATTCATCGATAACCTCATCCAATCTACTTTTTGCTAAAAACTGATTTTCTAGTTGCCCTGCAAAAGGAATAGGAGTATCAAGAGATGCAACTCTTTTTACAGGTGCATCCAAATATTCAAAGCAATTTTCGGAAATTAGTGCTACAATCTCTCCACCGATACCTCCTGTCATGCAATCCTCGTGAAGAACAATTACTTTTCCGGTTTTCTTTGCTGCAGAATAAATAGCTTCTTTATCCAATGGCAATAACGTTCTTAAGTCTAGGATTTCTAGACTTAGCTCAGAATGTTTTTCTGCATAATCTCTTGCCCAGTGAACTCCTAATCCATAGGTGATAATGGTTAGATCTTCTCCTTGATAAATAGTGTTTGCTTTACCGATTTCTAGAGTATAATAATCATCTGGAATATCCTCTCTAATGCTTCTGTACAAGAATTTATGCTCAAACACCAGCACTGGATTGGGGTCTTCAATTGCTGCAGTCAATAATCCTTTAGCCTCATAAGGAGAAGAAGGATAGACAATTTTAAGACCGGGTGTATGGAAAAACCAAGCTTCATTGCTCTGAGAATGAAAAGGACCAGCCGCTGCACCTGCACCAGTCGGCATTCTGACAACCACATCTGCATTTTGTCCCCAACGCCAATGCATTTTTGCTAAATTATTGACTATTTGATTAAATCCACAAGTCACGAAATCACCAAATTGCATTTCTACTACTGCTTTCATTCCCGCAATCGACAAGCCGAGCCCAGCACCGACAATAGCTGATTCACAAATCGGTGTGTTTCTTACTCTGTCTTTACCAAACTGCTCAACAAAACCTTCTGTTATCTTAAACACACCTCCATAGTCTGCGATATCCTGGCCCATGATAATTAAATCATCGTATTTTTCCATTGATTGACGCAATCCATCTTGAATGGCATCTACAAATCGCTTTTCAGTTTTTGATCCTGATGCGTCTTGTATTTTTTGTATATAGGGTGCATATAAGTCTTCAAATTCAGACTGAATATTTGGGGTTACGTCGGGTTCAGCATATGCAACATCTAAACCATCTTGAATTTCTTTCTTAATGTCTTTGCGATAATTTTCTTCAATTTCCTCAGTAAGAACACCTTCGCTTTTTAAGAAAGTTGTATAGTTTGACAATGGATCAAATTCTTCCCATTCATCTTGAATTCCTTTGGGGTAATATTTTGTTCCTGATGCTTCCTCATGACCTCTCATTCTAAAAGTCATTAATTCAAGAATAACGGGTTTGGGATTTTCACGCATTTCTTTCGCAAGTTCCCGTACTGTAGAAATTACCTCTAAAATATTGTTTCCATTTATTTGTATAGCTTTCATTCCATAGCCTATTCCTTTATCAATAAATTGTTCACACCTGTATTGCTCATTTGAAGGAGTAGAAAGTCCCCATTGATTATTCTCTATGGCAAAAATTACGGGTAAATCCCATACAGAGGCTACGTTTAGTGCTTCGTGAAAATCACCTTCACTTGCTCCACCGTCTCCAGTGAAAACGAGTGTTGCTTTCTTTTCACCTCTAATTTTTGATGCAAGGCCAACCCCTCCAGCTAATGCCAATTGTGGTCCTAGATGAGAAATCATCCCTACAATCTTGTGTTCTTGTGTTCCAAAGTGAAAGGAGCGATCTCTTCCTTTTGTAAAACCAAGCATTTTCCCTTGAAATTGAGCAAATAAACGACTTAGAGGAATTTCTCTAGTGGTAAACACCCCAAGATTTCTGTGCATGGGGAAAATATATTCTTCTCTATTCATAGCTATTGCTGATCCCACAGAAATTGCTTCTTGTCCCCAACCAGAAAACCACTTAGAAATTTTCCCTTGACGAAGAAGAATCAACATTTTTTCTTCAATTAATCTAGGTCGAAGAAGTTTTTTATAAATAGAAAGTAATTCTGTATCATCAAACCCTTGACGATTGTATTCAATTTTTCGTTTATCTAGCACAGTCATAGTTACATTTAATAATGCATAACAAAACTAACAATTAGTATTCTTAGAAGAAATAAAAAGACATAAAAAAAGGTCAGCAATGTTGTATTGCCGACCTTAGTATTAATTGGTTTTAGATTATACTAGTCCTTGATCTAACATTGAGTCTGCTACCTTTATAAAACCAGCAATGTTAGCACCTTTTACATAGTCAGTATAGCCGCCAGTAGATCCATGCTTGACACAAGCCTCGTGAATTGAAACCATAATTCCGTGTAATTTTTCATCCACTTCTTCGGCAGTCCATGAAAGGCGCAAAGAATTTTGAGACATTTCTAGCCCTGAAGTTGCAACTCCACCAGCATTAGAAGCTTTACCTGGGGCAAATAATATTTTTGCTTCTGCAAACTTTTCAATCGCTTCAGGAGTAGATGGCATGTTTGCTCCTTCCGCAACACATATACATCCGTTTTCCAATAAAAGAGTTGCTTCTTCACCGTTCAATTCATTTTGAGTGGCACAAGGTAATGCAACATCACACTTGATGCTCCACGGTCTTTCCCCTGGGAAGAACTCAATCGATTCATATTTATCAGCAAGTTCTTTGATTCTGCCTCTACGTACATTTTTGAGTTCCATGATGAAATCCAAATGTTCTGAATGCAGTCCTTTAGGTGCATGAACATACCCTGAGGAATCAGATACGGTCAATACTTTTCCACCTAGGTGAATTACTTTTTGTAATGCATACTGAGCAACATTTCCTGAACCAGATATTACAACAGACTTACCATGGAAATCTTGATTTTTGGTTGCTAACATTTCTTTTGCGAAATAAACCGTTCCATAACCAGTTGCTTCTGGTCTAATAAGCGAGCCACCCCAATTTCTTCCTTTACCAGTAAGAATTCCGGTAAATTCGTTTCTTATTCTTTTGTATTGTCCAAACATGTAACCGATTTCACGACCACCAACTCCAATATCTCCAGCAGGTACGTCAGTATTAGGACCAATATGTCTTGCTAGCTCTGTCATAAATGATTGGCAAAACTTCATAACCTCGTTGTCCGACTTTCCTTTTGGGTTAAAATCAGAACCACCTTTACCACCACCCATTGGTAATGTTGTTAATGAATTTTTAAATATTTGTTCGAAACCTAAAAACTTAAGAATAGATAAATTTACAGAAGGATGAAATCTTAAACCACCTTTATAGGGGCCGATTGCAGAATTAAATTCTACTCGGTATCCTTTATTAATCTGCACTTCACCTTTATCATCAATCCAAGGGACACGGAACATGATTGTTCTTTCAGGTTCAACCATACGTTCTAGAATTTTTGCATTCTTGTATTTAGGATTTTCTTCAATCACGGGGATTACAGCTTCAGCAACTTCAAGAACTGCTTGTAGAAACTCAGTTTCATGTCCATTTGACGCTTTCATTTTTTCCATGAATGCATCAATTTGTGCTTGGTATTTATCTGACATTATAGTTCAATTTTTTTTGTGGCAACAAAGTTATATTTTTTTTGAAATAAAAAGGACTATTTTGAGTCGTTAATTATCCAGGGGTAATAAAATAAATATGTGACCTTATAGATGCTTATTTTTTATTTTTTCTTTTTCTTTGTAAAAAGAATACAAGAAGACAACCAAAACTAGTAGAACAACGTCTATTGTACGAATTAAAGATATTACATAGATGAGAAACTATATTTGTTTAACTTTCCTACTTTTAATAAACAACTTGTTTTCACAAGCCCCTGGTAATATTTGCTTAGGTACCGATGTTAATGTTTGTATTGGTTCAACGGTAACAATTGAAGATTGTAACCCCGGAAGTGGAGGGAATTTTATAGCACTTTCTAGTAATTCTACTTTACATTCATTATCGGATGATGTTTATTCGAATATAGTAAATATTGGATTTCCTTTTAGTTTTTACGGTAACACTGTTAATCAATGTGTTATTGGTTCTAACGGAATTATATCGTTTGATATATCTAAAGCTGGCGGTTATTGTCCTTGGTCGCTTGCCGGTGTTGCCCCTCTACCGAACACGGCATTTACCGAAGCATTTAATTCGCAAATGCCTGCGTATATGGATATTAATCCTTCTATTTTTGCTTCCCCAAACGGTGAAATTAGGTCAGAAACAATTGGAGTTGCTCCGAATAGAAGATTTATCATTTTATTCAAAGATATCAACGCTTTTGGAGCTCAGGCTGGTGAGTGTAATTACATGGCAATTATAATGAATGAAGGTTCTAATAGCTTTGAATTTCACCTTGGAAATAAGCCAATTGTTGCATCGTGGAATAATGGATTGGCTATTCAAGGTGCTGAAAATATGACAGGGACCGTTGCTGACATGACTCCTGGTAGAAATAATTCTGTTTGGACAGCTTTTCAAGAAGCAAAAATTTGGACTCCAACGACTCCAATGAATACTTCCAATTATACAATCAATAGCATTCCTTATATAACTATTATTAGTCCTACTTCAACATTTGCTTGGGGCAATACTTTTGACAATACAACTCAACCATACAATAATGGTATTTTAGTTGTTAATCCTGTTTTACCAGGTACAACGGGCTATTTCTTAACTGCTGCAGCAACTGGTTGTGGTCCAATAGGTGGCACTTCCGATACTACTTTTATTACTGGTGTCTCATCCTCTGTAATAGCAACAGGAATTGATGATATTTGTACCGCTGGAATTGGTCAAGTTACAGCAACACCAACAAGTGGCTCTGCTCCTTATACTTATGTGTGGCCAACTCTGGGAGGAGCTACAACTCAAATTGTAAATGGCGTGACAGCTGGAACATATCAAGTTCAAATGACAGATGCCATGGGTTGCCCATCAATGGCTTCAGTAACTATTGGTGATACACCGGCAGCTTATAATAGTTCTTCCACTGTGGTTTCTTGCCCAGGTGGAAATGATGGAACGGCTTTCGCTGAAATGATTCCACCATTGGGAAATATCACTTACCTATGGGATGATCCATTAGCTCAAACAACACAAATAGCAGTAGGATTGACAGCAGGGACATACAATTGTACAATTACGTCAGATATTGGCTGTTCAAATACCGTTGCAGTTGTTGTAACAGAAATTTCTGGAATGATAGGGCCAATTGTTGCTCAATCTGATGTAACATGTAACGCAGGAAATGATGGAATGATAGAGGTGAATGTAACACAAGGTACAGCACCTTATTCATATTCTTGGGATAATTCTATCTCAATTGATTCGATTGCGACTGATTTAGCAGTAGGTCCTCATACGGTAACTGTAACCGATGCAAATGGTTGTATCATAACCATCGCAGGAATGCTAAACCAACCTACTGCATTAAGTATTGTGAATATTACACCAGATACGCAAATTTGCCCTGAGGATAAAATAATGCTATCTGCAACTGGAGCTGGAGGTTCTTCGGCTTATATTTACACATGGTTTAACGGAGCAGTTGAAATAGGTACAGGAGCGCAAATTGAAGTCGATCCGGATGTAACAAACACCAACTATTGCGTTGAACTTTCTGAAGAATGTGGTTCTCCCTCAATTCAAGAATGTGTGCGCATTTATTTCCCGACACCAATTGTTCCCTTGGCTACCGTAGATCAAGTTGCTAAGTGTGTACCAGATACATTTTATTTTGAAAACATATCTTCTAATGGTCAGGAAGTGGCTTCTACTTTTTGGGAATTTGGAGATAACATTACGCATTTTGCCTTAGAAAATGGATTGGACCCAACTGAACACTACTATTTAACAACAGGACCACAAGATATAACTATGACTGTAACGTCTATTTTCGGCTGTGTTTATGTGGATACTCTAAAAAGTTTTATTGATGTTGTTCCTTCTCCTATTGCTAACTGGAATTTCTCAAATAATCCATCTACTATTTTTGAAACAGTTGTTCAAATGTTTGATAAATCAACTCCCGATGTTGTGGACTGGCAATGGTACAGTCCAGGGTCTCAGCCCACATCAAGTAATGTAGAGAATCCTATTTTTGTTTATCCAGAAAATATAGTGAATGATTATCCAGTTACGCTCATTGTAACAAATCAACAAGGATGTATGGACTCGTTAACAATGTTGGTTAGTATAGTAGAAGATATTTTATTCTTCGCCCCAACTGCTTTTACACCTGATGGAAACGAATTAAATAATACTTGGAGACCTATTGTCTCCGGAATTGACATATACGACTACGACTTATTTGTTTATAATCGTTGGGGAGAATTGATTTGGGAAAGTCATGATCCCTCACAAGGTTGGGATGGGACCTATAAAGGAAGAATGATAAAGAATGGTACCTATATCTGGACAGCTACAGTTAAGAATCCTTATGCAGATGAACGAATTAACTTTAATGGACACGTTTCCATACTTAAAGGGGAGCAAAATTTTGTTACTGAGTAATTGTTAGCGCTTTTGGTCTCATAATTGCTATTAGAAAAGAAATAGTTATTAAGTTTACAAAAAATCAAAAGCATGAAAAAAGTATTTTTATCTATAGGTATTATTGCATCATTGGGATTATCTTCTTGTGATGTTTTGAATGAAGCAGCAGGAGTTATTCTTACTGAAGATTCAGGTACATCTGCACCTAGCTTAACAAACACAGAAGTTATTTCAGGACTTAAAGAAGCATTGACTGTTGGTATTACCAATTCTGTGAATCTTACTTCTGTAACAGATGGCTTCCTTAAAAATAATTCAATAAAACTCCCATTTCCAGAAGAAGCAATCAAAGTAAAGCAGAAAGCTATTGACTGGGGACTTGAAGGACAAGTGACTAAATTTGTAACGACCCTTAATAGAGCTGCAGAAGAAGCTTCTAAGGAAGCGTTACCCATTTTTAAAGACGCAATTATGAAAATGAGCGTGCAAGATGGCTTCGCTATTTTGAATGGGGGAGACGGTGCTGCAACTAAATTTTTGTCGGACAACACAACTTCAGCATTGACTGCTGCGTTTTCACCAAAAGTGGAAGCGGCAATTTCTAAAGTGAAATTAACCGACGTTTGGAATCCAATTATTACGAAATACAATACAGCTATGAATTTCACAGGTGGAACCAAACTGAATCCTGATTTGAATCAATATGTTACAGAGCGTGCAATTGCTGGGATGTTTAAAATGGTCGCTTTGGAAGAAAATAAAATCAGAAAAGACCCATTGGCTCGTGTAACCGATCTTCTTCAGAAAGTTTTTGGAAGTATTGGTCAGTAACTCGATTTAGTATAATTTTCTTAGACGTTACCGATATGGTAACGTCTTTTTTTATGTACATTGTTTCTTCTAAATTTTTAAGAGAATATATAATACACATTTTACTATGCAATATCCACCATCAGAGCTCGTATTGAATGATAAAGGACTGGTTTATCACCTTGGATTATCTCCACATCAAATTTCCCTTCAAATTATTTTAGTGGGTGATCAAGATCGAGTTGATTTAGTCGCATCATTTTTTGATAATGTAGAGCATAGCTCTCAGTATAGAGAATTTGCTTGTAAAACGGGCACGTATAATGGGAAAAGAATTTCAGTTATCTCAACTGGGATTGGAACGGACAATATAGATATAACTATTAATGAGCTTGACGCATTGGTAAATATTGACTTAGAATCTAGAGAAGATAAGAAATCACTCACGTCACTAAACCTTATACGAATTGGAACATGCGGAATTTTGCAACCAGATGTTCCGATTCACTCTTATATTCTTACTACATATGCTTTTGGATTGGATAATGTGGCGCACTTTTACGATATTCAACATAAAGCAGACGAAGTTGCATTGAATAAGGCGATTAATGATTATATCAATCTTCCAGAACAAATTGTAACGTACACAACAAAAGCTACCAGTGAATTGTTTAATAAACTTTCGTCTGAAAAAACAGTTGAAGGAGTTACTGTAACGAGTAGTGGTTTTTATGGTCCACAGGGAAGACAGTTAAGGTTGAAGAATAGTACAGTAGCATTAGGTGATAAGTTGACAACTTTCTCTTATGAAGGACATAAGATTACGAATTTTGAAATGGAAAGTTCGGCACTTTTTGCCTTAGGAAAAGCAATGGGACATAACTGTGCGACTATTTGTCTGGGAATTGCTAATCGTCCGACAAAAGATTTCTCGAAAGATTACCATCCGCATATGATGGGGTTGATTGAGTATGTGTTGGATAGGATATAAATCCACTTTCTTTTTTTTCGAAAAAAGAAAGTTCGCAAAGAAAAAGCTCGTGGCTACAATTGTTCATTTCTTCCATCTTTTTAAAAAGTGACACTTTCGCGAATCCTATCAGCTAGCTCTAGTGTTCGCACTTTTTAATTTGATTTCATCATTCACAATTGAATGCCACTTAGATTATGCACTGATTTATTATTAGTGTGGTATGATTATGGTTTTGCTTCGTATCTTTCGGAAATGATAAATTCTTTTTCAAAAAAGACAGCGGTTGGTTCAATAGCAATATTGGGATGTGGTTGGTTGGGAGAAAGAATAGGAAAGTCATTTTTAGAAAAAGGCTGTATTGTGAAAGGTTCTTCAAGAAATGAAAAACGTATTGAGGAATTATACAGTTTTGGTTTTCAGTCGTTTAAAATTGATATTGAAGAATTGGGAAGCATTAATCACGACTTCTTTGATGTTGATGTATTGATTGTTGCAACGACGAATAAGAATAAGTTTGCTCATCAAAATTTGCTTAAAATCATCACTAGTAGCCATGTGAAGAAGATTTTCTTTATTAGCTCCACTTCAGTTTACATGCCTTCTGTTCGGCCTATAACGGTACATTCGGAGCTAAGTGACTCTCCTTTAATCGCGATCGAAAAAGAATATTTAAAACTTGAAAATAGTGTAATTCTAAGGTGTGGTGGCTTAATCGGTGACAATCGGCAACCTGGCAACTTCTTTAAAAAAGGTGCTACGATCAAAAATCCTGAAGCTTCTGTTAATATTATTCACTTTAAAGAAGTTATCGTTAGCATAAATTCATTGGTAGAAAAAACGTGTGAATTCAGGATTTACAATCTAATTGAAGAATCACAGCTAAGTCGGTACGAATACTACAGTAAGGCTTACGAGACTTTGCAAGGAGAAAGCGGTGAGTTTGTTAGTTGATATTTACTAGAGTTTAAGTAGTGTTTTTAATAATAGTATACGAGAGAGTCGCACACAGGCTTTAAGGTTATGGATTTATGTTATAAAACCACTCGAAAAATTTACATGGTAACTTAGGGTTTTTTATTGTTTACATTAAAGAAAAACCAACAATTATAAAGAAATACAAAATAAAAATGAGATTTCCGATAATTGCTACTATAGCTTTCCTCTTGTTTTTCTTTCTTTCTGCAAAACCAAAAATAAATCCAGCTAAATTTATTCCGAATGTAACAATCATACTTATCGCTAACCAAACGGTTTCATCCATTGTAAGGCCTAATTCTAACCAAAATGTTGCAATAAGAAATGTTAGGGCAATAATAGTTCCGCCTAAAATTAATAAATTAATAGACCATAATTTTGCGCTTCGTGATTTTGTACTTTGTTCATCCAGTATGTCGGTCTTTTCTTCTGGTTTAACCATATCTCATAAAATTTTATTCGCTTAATTTCCCTGCTTTTAAAATTCCTCATTCTAACAACAGTCCACATCACTACATATTCCTCCTATATTGTCCACCAACTTTAAAGAGAGCATTGGTAATTTCACCAACCGAAGCATATTTACACGTTTCCATTAATTGCTCGAAAAGATTATCGTTCTGAACGGCTGCTTTTTGAACTTTCTCAATACCTGTAATTGCTTCTTCGCCAAAAGTAGCTTGAAGTTCTTTCAACATGCCAATTTGGTATGCTTTCTCTTCTTCAGTTGCGCGAACAACTTCTTTAGGTAGAATCGTTGGAGAACCATTCTTGCTAAGAAAAGTGTTTACACCAATGATTGGAAATTCCCCAGTATGCTTTAAAGTCTCGTAATACAAGGATTCTTCTTGAATTTTTGAACGTTGGTACATTGTTTCCATCGCGCCAAGAACTCCGCCTCTTTCTGTGATTCTGTCAAATTCTGTTAAAACTGCTTCTTCTACAAGATTCGTTAATTCCTCAATGATGAATGCCCCTTGTAATGGGTTCTCATTTTTCGCTAAGCCTAATTCTTTGTTGATAATCAACTGAATTGCCATTGCTCTACGAACAGATTCTTCAGTGGGAGTTGTAATTGCTTCATCGTACGCATTGGTGTGTAAAGAATTACAGTTGTCGTAAATTGCATAGAGGGCTTGCAAAGTCGTACGAATGTCATTGAAATCAATTTCTTGCGCATGAAGCGAACGCCCAGAAGTTTGGATGTGATACTTTAGCATTTGCGCTCTTGAGTTAGCACCGTATTTTTTATTCATTGCTTTGGCCCATAATTTTCGTGCAACACGACCAATTACAGCATATTCTGGATCGATACCATTGGAGAAAAAGAAAGAAAGATTGGGACCAAACTTATTGATGTCCATTCCACGACTGAGGTAATATTCAACATACGTAAAACCGTTTGCTAAAGTAAATGCCAGTTGAGTAATTGGATTTGCGCCTGCTTCAGCAATGTGATAACCAGAAATAGATACCGAATAGAAATTTCTAACACCGTTTTCAATGAAATATTCTTGTACATCTCCCATTAATCGCAGTGCAAATTCGGTAGAAAAAATACAGGTGTTCTGTGCCTGATCTTCTTTGAGAATATCCGCCTGAACAGTTCCTCGAACTAGGGTTAATGTTTTTTTCTTAATTTCTTCGTAAACAGCCAATGGTAATACCATGTCTCCTGTTGCACCCAGCAATAATAATCCTAAACCATCATTTCCTTCCGGTAAATCGCCTTGATAAGCGGGTCGTTTTGTTCCTTTCGTTTTGTAAATTTTGGCAATTCTCGCTTCAACTTCTTTTTCTAATCCGTTTTCCTTGATGTATTTTTCACAATTCTGATCGATTGCCGCATTCATAAAAAAGCCCAACATCATAGGTGCTGGACCGTTAATTGTCATAG
>Ga0316208_1000616_pt1 | contig 40528 bp, 40 predicted proteins | sample 3monopyrite_MG_FD_204944 | JGI IMG/M metagenome (GOLD analysis project Ga0316208, IMG submission 204944) | Microbial mat bacterial communities from mineral coupon in-situ incubated in ocean water Damariscotta River, Maine, United States -... | ecosystem: Environmental > Aquatic > Marine >...
GAAAGCAACGATGATATTGCTATTTTACCGGTAGCACTGGGGAAAGTTCGTTTCACAGTGAAGGCACCACAGGGTGTGAATTTTGAGTGTAAAATTCGCTATTATAAATTCACCAATCGGGGCCGTGCCATTAGGGATGAAATTACGCTTAATCATAACAAACCTTCACGCTCCGTAGACCGTGGCATACAGCGTAGTCCCTTGCCCCCGACGGAGCTTCATGAAATTTATGCTTATTTGAGGAAGTTACCTCGGAATTTAATACTTGGCTCGACTAGGGCGATGTTGAAACACCTACCTTACGATGAAGGTGATCCCCGTAGGGGGGAAAGGTCAAGAGTGAAGTTCATTCTATCAGCAACAAGCGAGGAGTAATTAACTAGGCTGTTTAGATGTTTCAGCCTGATGCGAACCTTCGTCAACTTCTCTAAAATAATCCATTACGAAAAGGGTTGTGGCTACAGCCAGGATCATTAAGAAAGCCAAGGCAAATACGGATAGGCATGATTTCATGATCTTATGTCGCTTCTTATTTCAGTGTGTTGTCTAATCATTTTCCATAGGTACTGTGTAGCTTTTCTGTGGATTTCAATCAAGCTTGGATCAAATCTGCAAGAATAGGCAGCGGCATTTTCCCTGCTGAGAACGAACGTGCGTTTGAACGCCTGCTGCGCGACAATGGCTTTAGCCACACCCGCCAAAACGATTACTTCAAAAGGCTTTAAGGGTGGTGATTTGGGCGGCACAGACGCTCATGAAATCGCCTTGCTCATCCCCGAAGTTAAATGCCGACGGCATAAGCTTGAAGACAATGCACCGGCAGGTGGATTAGGACAAATGACCTCGGGCACAACAAGGCTGCTTGGGGGATTATCAGAAACTTCTTCGTAACTGGAAGTATAACCTGGATATTTCACTTGAATTATATAGGCGTTTGTACAACCACCCTGGAATAGGCAAGGTGCCTCATAGGTAAGTTACTCTCAGGCCTGTTAACACTAATGTCTGTAAATATTAGAACTTTATAACCCCCTCCGGTTCTGCTGGCGGGGTTTTCTTTTGGGCCTTTGGCTGTGCGTGATGCATGGGCAGGGCCTTTGTTTTGGCCCCCTTTCTGCGCGAGGCAGTGAGGTAATCGCGGTCACATTAACGCCGGGCAGCTTATTGCCAAACGGCACCTCAATATATGAATGAAAGGATAGACAGCATGGAAATGACTGATCTTAAAGCCGCGATTGATGACTATTCCCACGCGGCGGAACACCGAATTTATGATTTGCAAGAAAGGTTAGACCAGATGGAAACCAAAATGGCTCGTCCCGGCTGTAGCCCCGACCAGTATATTGATGCGGATGACTATGAGCATAAAGATGCTTTTGTTCGTGGATTTATGCAAAAGGGTGATGAAACAAGCCTGCGAATGATTGAGCAAAAGGCTCTGTCAACCAGTACGGGCGGTGATGGTGGTTTTGCCGTACCAACGGTGATTGACCGTGAGATTGAACGCCAACTGCGGACACTTTCGCCGATGCGGTCCATCGTGCGAGTGAAAACGATTGATACAGCAAATTTTAGCCGGCTTGTAAGTACGGGCGGTGCGGTATCTGGTTGGGTTGGCGAAGGTGATAATACAGGCATAGCTAGCGGTGACGCTTTGCGTACCGGCACAGCAACACCGAACCTGAAAAAGGTTGAAATTGAGCCAGGCGAAATTTACGCCAATGCCGCAGCAACGCAGCGCTCTCTCGATGACATGCAGTTTGATGTAGAAGCGTGGTTACAAGAAGAAGTAGCAGAAGAATTTGCGGTGAAAGAAGGCGCAGCCATCATTAGTGGTGACGGCGTGAACAAACCAAAAGGCTTTTTGGAGGCTACGTCTCTGGCGACCCTTCAGGCGGTTAAAACAGGCGCAGATGGTGCTTTTGTTGACTCTGACGTGTTGATTGATGCGGTACATGCTCTCAAGGCGCGCTACCGTAAAGGCGCACGTTTTGTGATGAACAGCTCAACTTTAGCTGCGGTACGCAAACTGAAAGATGCTGATGGGAACTTCTTGTGGCGCGCCGGGCTGATGCAAGGGCAGCCTGACATGCTGCTTGGGTATCCAGTGACAGAAGCCGAAGACATGCCCGCAATGGGTGTTGGCTCATACTCAATCGCCTTTGGTGATTTTGAACGGGCTTACACATTGGTGGAGCGCCAGGGTGTGCGGGTGCTTAGGGACCCATACAGCAACAAACCATATGTGAATTTCTATGCGACAAAACGTGTGGGCGGCGCCCTTGTGAATGAAGACGCTCTCAAGCTTGTGCAGTTTGCTCTGTAGCACAGCGCTCATACCGTAAAGACCACAAAAGCAGGGTTTTGGCCCTGCTTTTTCTTTTTTATGATACTTTCTTAGGGAACATTGATCATGCTGGCGAACAGGGTTCGAGAATATACAGTAACAGTTGGCACGGGGAATATCACGCTGGGCGGCGCCCTCGCGGGGCATGTAAGGTTTGCAGATGCCTTTGTTGCCGGGGACAGCGTGATTTATGTGCTGGAAGACGGTGATAATTATGAAATTGGCACCGGGACGCTTGTGGATGCAGGCACTCTTGCACGTACCAAGGTTGAAGAAACCCTTGTAGGCGGTGTGCGGGCAACAGGCACACCTGCCGCTATCTCGCTTAGTGGCGGTGCGCGCATTTACTGTGCCGTTTCAGCAGCCTATTTATTAAATCCTGAAAAAGAAGCAGACCTAATCCGAGAAATGACACCAGACGCCGGGGTGCTGGTTGACGGTGTGCATATGAAGGACAGTAAAATTACGGCACAGAATGCTACCTTCTCAGGTAGCATGACTGTTTCCGGCGTAGTTGTTGCTCAAGGTGCAGGCATCATCTTTGATAGCCACGTAATTCAGGACGCAATGGTTGGCACGCGTCCGGTTCACTGGCAGAAGCAAGCCACAAAATACATTCTACAGTCTGGCGGTGTAGGTAATATTGTTGAGTATGACCTAGACTTACGGAGCACTACTTTCATTGGGAATGTAGGCGTCGCGGGTTCTCTAACGGGGACTTTTGGATCGTTCAGTAATAGACTTACTGTAACTACTGAAGTGGGTGTACCGCAAGGAGGTTTATTCACAACTCTGAATACAACAGGGACTTATGTTTCTTGGGCGGGTACTGGTGGGGTTGTAGGCGATATAGGTCATGGCTCACAGGTAATTAGCGGCGGGAATGTAGCAGACTTTGCTATATCCAGTCGTGCTGGTAACTTAGTCTTAGGGACTAATACCACGAGTCGTCTGGTTATAACAGATACAACATCCACTTTCTCTGGTGATGTGTCGGTCAATAGTCGAACAACACAACTCGGAGATAACACAGATATTGGTCCTCTGTTACAGTTTAAAGCCAATAGGTTGGGGGTGAACCAGTCATTAGGCTCAATTGATGGCCTTTGGAATGGCAATCGTGTTTCCCTGATTGAGCATCAAACGGGCATAGATACAATAAATAAAGATGATGGAAACATTGTTTTTTATACACAGAATAATACCGTTGGTGGACTTGTCGAGTCTTTAAGAATTGATGAAAATCAGAATGCCCTTTTCTCTGGTGCTGTAAGATTAGGCACCCCAAATACTACTTACACCAATAGTATCTCTATGAAATCCGCAGGGAGTGCAGCCACTGCTTTTGCCTTAGAGAGCGATATTAACACTAGTGTTATAGCTCGTCTCAGTAGTGGCGCTTCTAGCGGCGGACAATTCAAACTCTATAATAGCGCAGGTACACAGAATATATTTCTGGATGGTGAAACTGGTGATGCCATTTTCTCTGGTAACGTGGTTGCTACGCGCCTTCGTTCTATCGGAACAGGCTCGGAAGCAAACCCTGCACTGTCCAACGATGCTGATCAAGATACAGGAATGTACTTCCGAGGCACGAACCAGCTTGGCTGGACGGTAGGGGGCAGCGATGGTATGTGGCTGGACTCTACCCAACTTAGACTAGCCGCAGGCGTCAAACTTACCGTTGATGGCGGTGCGAAAATAAGCGTACAGAACGCGGTAGATGGGGGTAGTGGTCAGGGTATATTTTGGTGGGATACGGATAATACGAATTACGGAACATATATTGCAACGTCAGGTGCGGGAAAATCACTATCTGGAGGAACAGCTTGTGCCGCACTTGATAGCGGAGGCTTAACCAATACCAATATACGAATGAGAACCTTTAACGCGGCGGGACAAGGATTCATATGGGAGAACAGTTCTGAACAGTGCCTAGCGTCCCTCACGGCTGACATAGGGGATTTTTATACTAAGGGTAATGTGAACGCAGGGGGGCAAGTTGTAGCGCCTTTAGGTAGCGCTGCATCACCCGCATATCAGCTAGGCGCACTTGGCACTGGTATATACGGGGCAGGAACGAATGTTGTCGCCATAGCAACTAATGGTATAGCTCGCGCGACATTTGGTGACTCATGGATGCACTTACAGGGTAATGCCCTTGATGGTGTAGGTACGATCACTTCAGCTAATGGGCTTATGCATCAGGATATTTCCACAGGTACTATGGAAATATATGGCAGCAATGCAGTTAATAGTGGTGGTGGTGTAAAATTATATGGAAGTACACACGCGACAAAGGCAAGTGATACCGAGTTCTCTAGCGATGGTACGCCATGGCTACATCATGACAAGTCCACATCCACCGTGGACTTCCAAAGTAATGCCCTATCTGGTGTAGGTGCAGTTACACTCTCCGGTGCTACAATTACAAGAGATATTAACACTGATGGTCTAACAGTGTCTGGAGGTCCGGCAGCAAGCACTGGTGCTGCTATCCAGCTTTTTGGCACCACTGCTGCTGGAATAGCGGGTGATATTTATTTTAATGTAGACGGTGGCACAGTGTTGCAGTGGGACAATTCGTTGCTTAACTGGGACTTTAAAGGTAATGCGCTCACTGGCGTGGACGAAATTCAACTTTCAGGCTCTAGGATAATTCGTGATGGCCCAACTGGTGTGCTTGGTATTTCAGGTGGTAGCCATCAAGACTTAGGCGCAAATATTACACTATACGGTGAAAGTCACGCAACTAACGCCAATGACATCTTCTTTCGCGCAGGCACTAACGATGTTGGTACATATGACTCTAGTGCATATTTGTGGAATTGGAGAGGTAACGCCTTCACTAATGTAGGCGACATTAGTATGTCCGGTGATAGGATACAGCGCTCAGTAAATACTTCGACTCTACTCCTTATCGCCGGGACTGTTCAGGGCGAAGGAGCCAACATTGAATTGTTCGGCGGATCACACGCAACTAGGGGCAGCGGCATTGCTTTCACTGCGGCAGGCGCAGAAAGTCTTTCCTATGACGCATCAGCCACAACGTGGGACTTTAAAGGTAACTTATTAACAGGTGTTGGTGACATCTCTATATCAGGTGCCACAATCAAACGGAACGTTGACACGTCTGCACTTGTTTACTCTGGCGGATCATCAGACGTAAACGGTGCCAATCTTGCGCTTTTTGGGGGTACTCACGCAACACTTGCCAATGATTTTGCGCTGCGTGCTGGATCTTCAAATGTTATTTACTACGATGACTCAGCATCTACCGTGGACTTCCAAGCGAATGCCATAACCACCACAGGCGCCATTAATGCAAATGGGTTATTCAGCCTTGGTTCTCCCACAGAATTAACCATTGCAACGGGCGTGGTCACGATTACCAAGGCATTCCACACAGTCGGTACAGAGGCCGCCGCCGCGACCGATGATCTTGCCACTGTAACAGCCGCTGCCGCAGGTACGGAGATTACGTTCTCAGGCACGGCCAATGCCGCCACTCAAGTGGTTACATTTAAGGATGGGACAGGCAACTTACAGCTTGCTGGTGATTTTGTCCTAAACACAGTGAACAGCACCATAAAGCTGATAAGCGATGGTACTAATTGGCGCGAACTATCACGATCAAGCAACACATAAATTAACCCTACTATTAGAACGCCCTCATATTTTGAGGGTAGTAGCCACATCGTTGCCTATTTGGGGCGGCGTGGTGTTAAACGCATGGGCATTTTGTCCATTGAGCGGCCTTATGCGCATGGTGCGGTAGGGCAACCCTCACTTTATCGGAGATATGTTATGAGTGAGCAACCTGAACTGAATGTTTCCCCAAAACAAGCGGCGGCAATTTTACAATTTTTGCAACGTACACAAATGCAAGGGGCTGAGATGCCTGCCTATGTTGATATTTTCAACACGCTTTCTGGCATCGTTGCAGCGGCACCGCAAGAAATGAACACAGCTGCCAGTGTAGAAACATTACCAGCAAACTAACATCCATCATCCATGATCACGCAAGGAGGGGCAAATGCTTCTTGGCAGTAATTCACTGGCATCGGCCCCACTCATGGCAGATGCAGTACGCACTTTTACTGGGACACTCGCTGGCAGTGGACTTTCACTTTCTGGAGCAGCGCTCATAGTGGCCGCGGCCCTTAAAACGGGGGCGGCAAGAGCACGGCAACAAAAGGTTTTGGGGCAGGCACCACTGTCTATTTTCCAAAACCAAATTGTTCATTTTTCAGATAATAGAACCATAAAATTATAGGAGGTCCCTATGCCAGCTGGCTCAATGCTTATGTATGATGCGGCGCTTTACGGCCTGTTGAAATGTAACTTACCGAACCTTGAAACTGCCCCTATAACGGCAGTGTTATTGTCTGCTGCGCATATAGCAGACCTAGCTTCGCACAGTGTTTTTGCTGACATCACGCAGAGCGAGATTACAGGCTTTGATTATGCGCGGCGTTTGGTAACCGGGGGGCGTATTGTTGCCAATATAGGTGGCCCCTCGTTTCATTCGGATACTATCCAGTTTGGTAACCCTGTTACTCTTGGGCCAGCTAAATATATGGCGTTTATATTTGGTATGCCCGTCGGCTTGAAAGCGAATAGCCAGCTATTAGGTATCGCAAGCCTTGCTGAGAGTGGTGTTGTCGAAGCACAGCGCAGCAATTTTGCGCTTTCACCTCCTGCATCAGGCTGGTTTCAACTAGCTCGTGCTTAAACCTTGTTTCCAACTCTAGAATAGAAGGGCAGCTGCCCATGACTGTATTTGCAAAAGATCCAGCCTCAACTGTTGATTACAGTTTTGATTGGTCCGGCTGGTTAACAAGTGGCGAACTTATAACCAGTGCCATCTGGTCCCTTGACCCTACAAGCGCTAATGCGCCTGCTCTTGGTACTGAAATCGCGGTAGGCAGTACACGGGGTATTTATGTTTCTGGGGGCACTGCCGGTTACCGGTATCGCCTTGCATGCAAAGTAGAAACAGACGCAGGCCGTGTGGCAGAGCGAAGCTTAACCTTACGTATTATGGAGGTATAGAGACCATGCGGATAGAACAACAAAACGCCCCGGAGACAACCCCGATCCTTTTGGATGAAATTAAGGAGCACCTGCGCATTGACGGCGCAGAAGAAGATGCAAACCTTGGTGCGCTAGGAGCAGCGGCAGTTGCGGTAATAGAAACCCACCTCGATATGGCCCTCGTTAACCGGCCTGTTGTAATCTACCTTGACAGCTGGCCGGCTGCAGGAAGTCGCTCTGTTGATGTACCATGGTGGTCTGGTGTTGCAGAAGGGGCAATCACGGAACTAGAGCAAGTGGCTTATCATGCGCCGCTGCCTGTAAAGCCGGTACAATCTGTAGAAGCTGTTGAAATTATAACGGCGGGTGGTAGTACCGTTGCCTGGGGGGTAGAAAACTATTACCTAAAGCCGGGTATAAATCCTGCGCTCGTAAGACAGTATGGTCGGGCGTGGCCAGTGTCAGGGGCCGTGGCTGAGGGGATCAGAATTTCAGTGACAGCTGGCTTTGGGGCCAATTGGAATCATGTTCCGGCAAGTATACGGCAAGCGCTTTTAATGCTTGTAACGCATATGTATTATAATAAAGGGGATGCACCAACAGGCATTGCCACTGGTAACCCCTTAAAGGCGAGCGGAGCATCAAATTTCCTTACAGCGTACCGGGATATGCGGCTATGACTGCGCTGAACACTCTCCGCCGCCGTGTCACCCTGATGCGGGAAGAAAAGATACAAGGTGCGGGCGGGCGTATGGTGAGCACAACACCCATTATCGCTGAGGTATGGGCCGCTGTTGAGGAAACACCTGGCGGGGCTATAGAGCGCGGCGATAAACAGATATTCACGAGCTCAGCCCGTTTTACTGTACGCTATGCAAAAAGCTATTTGATGACGCGGGTGATTGAGTGGCGCGGCGCCCGCTACCGTATTACCAGCACAGGCGCAAGCCGGGACAATATACCCACAATCAGTTTTAGTGGTCAGCTCCAAGAGGGAGAAATGCAATGACAGCTATGGCCTTTCATCAAGTGCAAGAAGCTGTTTTTTCTGCCCTTATTGCCGATACGGCATTACAGGAGCGATTGACAGGGATCTACGATGAAGCACCAAGCGAAGCACGCTACCCTTATCTTACGATGGGGGATACAAATGCGTCAACAAATGACCTTAAGGATATAACAGGCGCGCAAATCAGCTTTAATATTGCATTATGGTCGAACGAGCCAAGCCAAATGCAGGTAAAGGAATTGATGGAACATACGGATAAAATATTGCACCGCTCAAAGCTGATAATTGTGGGATATGATCTGCTTACCTTGCAACTGCAAACGGCAAGCGTCACCCGCCAGTGGATTGAAGAAGGCAGCCTGTATAAAGGCATTCTTTCTTATACGGCGCAGGTTTATTCACAGTAACGAAAATTTTTTACCTCAGTTACACAGGTAAAAAGTACCAGTAATGCGACACAATGTTTCATCAGTGTGGCTCAGGTGGTTTTAAAGATGTGTATTAATCTATTTGTTTGTTTCAGCGGTTGCACATGCATCACGGACTATTTTGAGGGCTTCATTGAGAATATCCATGCCTGGTTGGTTGGCCGGTAAGCTTGCCGCAGCAATTTTTTGTTGTTTGTACTCAAGTTGGAGAATTTGGGCATGACAACTGGACTTTGGTTCTTCATCGTCTGGTGCGTTGGTGCATTCTTGTTCGAGATTATTAATACGTTTGGTTAAATTGATAATATTAGGGTGACTATCTTTAAGCCCAATGGACTGCAATTTATCGAGCTGTCGGTGAAGCACAAGCTTACGTCCTGTACAGGACAGAGGATTAGCAGTTGCTTCTACCTCCGTGGTTAGGTGCGCCATCATGCGTGTCAGGCGGTTATTATCTTTTTTTAGTTCTCTAATCTGAAATTTCAGTGCGGAAATTTCGCGCTCAAGTGCGTCTATTTTTTCCTCAGGATCGATATTAGCCGTGGCAGCAGTACTAATGAACCCAAGTGCGCAAAATATCAGAAGTATAATTTTCTTCATGAGGGAGGTCTCAATTTTATCAGAATATATTCGTCGAGCATCATTAAAAGACAATCACAAATTAAAAACATACACAACATTTTAACTGTCATTCAAGGAGAACCCCAATGGCTGCACAGCGTGGCAGAGACTTTCTGCTGAAAATTTATGACGATAGTACAACAAGCTATAAAACAGTAGGTGGGATGAAAAGCAATAGCTTCACCCTGAATGATACCCCTGTTGAAATCACGAATAAATCTTCGGGGGATTTTGCTGAATATATGGAAAATGGCGGTGTCCGTTCTTTGGCGATAAGCGGCAGCGGCGTTTTTGTTGATGATGCTGAATTTAAGAAAGTACACGACCATCTGATGAATGGTACCCACGCTAATTGTCAGATAATTATTCCCGATTTCATGACGTATACAGGCCAATTTGTAGTGAAAAATCTTGAGTTCGCAGGCGAGCAAAATGGAGAGGTGACTTATACACTGGCTCTCAGCTCATCTGGACCTATTACGATGGGCCTGCTTTAATATGGTGCAACGTTTGAGCGGCGAAACAAGCCTGAAGGTGGGCGCACGTACTGTGCGCCTTCGTCTTCATATTGGCGCCATGATGGACTTAGAAGACTATTTTAATATGGGTCTAATCCCCTTTTTGTCTGAGAGATTGCCGGAATTTCGCCTGAAAGATATGGCAGTGCTTTACCTTGCAATGACAGGCAAAGATTTCACGGATGAGGCCCTGCATGTGGGTGCGGCAAGTGATCTTGTTAAGGCAGGGTTAAAAGAAGCAACTATCGCAATTGCAGGGTGTCTTCAGGAAACCCTTAGCCCAACGGTTTCTACAAAGCCAACACGTCCCATGAAAAGTGGAACACCTACAAAGGGAAAGCCATAACCCCTGTTTCTGAAGCTGAAAAGCAGACTGAAACTCTAGAGCGTTGGGGGTGGGTTTATGAAGTTGCTGGCACATTAGGTTGGGCAACACCGGTTCTGATGAAGTGCACGTTACCAGAAATATTATTTGCTCTTCGGGGTTATCAGCGGGCGCAGGGTATCGACCCTGATGAAGAACAAGATCAACCCCTCACAAGGCAAGCGCTTGATGATTTAATCGAAAGGTATGGATAACATGGTCGAGGTTGTGAATGAGAGCAGTGGTTCGCCGGTAGGTGCAGCAGTTGTCCCCAGCACAGGGGCGCCAAACATACCCAAAGGTGCTGCATTAAGTGGGGAAGCTATAACGGCTTCTATAGCAGCTTTCAGTGCTTTTACTGCACAGTTGCAAAGTTTTGGTGCTCAGTTTGAAACTATAGCGCAGGCGCTTGTTGCTGTGAGTGCTAATATAACAGACAAGGCCGAAGATAGCCTCAAAGGTAAGGCCAGCGGGGGTGGTAAAACATCCTCGGATTCTGATGACCCAAAAGGTGAGAAGGCAGGTAATTTTAAGGAACTTACTGACAATTTGGAAACGTCACTCTCCAGTGCAACAAGCAATATTTTGGAGGACTTTAAAAAGCTTGGTGTGAATATAAAGTCCATTTTCAAAAGCGTTGGTGATGCTGTTCAAAAGGCTCTTTCAAATACACTTAAGGGTTTGATGAACCAAGCACTCGGTGTTCTTAAAGATATTGTTATTAAGGCACTTGGGCTTGCAGGCGGTGGCCGTGTCCAGGGGGGTGAAGCCACTCTTGTTGGTGAGCGTGGGCCTGAGCTTATTGTCACTGACCGGCCCTCAACCGTTATGAATGCTGCTGATACAGCACGGGCCTTAACACAGCAACCAAACCAGTTACGCGGTGGTTCCCTGCCTGCGCCAGAAACCAAAGTTATTATCAATAATCATAGTGGTCAGCCTGCGCAGACAAACCGCAGGCGTGGTTCTGATGGCAGCGATATTATCGACGTTATCGTTGGTCGGGTTGCTGAAAATATGGCCCGAGGCGGCGAGGTTGCAGATGCAGCTTCTCTCCGGTTTGGCCTCAACCCTGTGGGGACATGAATATGCCTGTTAAATTATGGCCGTTTGCAGCGGTAGATAAGGTTGATTTCAGATACGGGAGCGGCATCAAATTACAGGCCAATAAAGTATCTTTTGAGCCAGCTGTTGGTCCCTCACTTGAACGGCGGCGGGCTACTCTTGCACTGCGTGAACATGAAATGAAGCTGCGTTTAAGTGCAGTTCAAACTGAAACTTTTTTAGGGTTTTATGAGGACACACTCAAGCATGGCGTTTTCCCTTTCACAGGGCTAACAGACCCGTTTGGTAGTGCTAAAACCTTCCGTATCGCTGATGAACCAACATTCCTTGAGGTTGGTCGGGGGGTGTGGGATATCAGTCTCAAGCTTGAAGAGGTGCCTTCATGAGCATGAATAATGAAGGCCTGCAACAGGCGTTTACCTCTGAAGGGGATGACGTATGGTTGGTATTTCTCAAAATCGAACATGCAGCCTTAACGGACGGCCCGCTTTATTTGGTACGTAATACTGAAGATGTATCTGGCCACGAAGTGGGTAAAACACACCGTGGGATCATGTTTGATATTGTGTTGCCCGGTCAACATGAGCGGCAGGCATCAATCGCCAGCATCAATATCCCTAATGTTGATAGAAAAATCACGGATGCCATTAGACCGCTTTCAAAGAGTGATAAAGCGGTTGTGGTTACAGTTACGGTGGCGCTTGCCTCAGCCCCCAGTATCGTGCAGCACGGACCATGGAAAATGCACTTGCGAAATGTGTCATGGACTGCGGCAAATGTGACTGCCTCGATGGTGCCGGTCGTGGACCTGGACCAAGCGTGGCCTGCGATGAAGATGGACTATGCCCGGTTCCCCGGCTTGTATTACAGCTAGGGAACGTTTTGACGTACGGGACTGGATGGGCATTCCATTTGTCCCCCACGGCCGGAGCCGGGATAGCTGTGATTGTTATGGCTTGGTACGGCTTTTTTATGTGGATATTATGCAGGTGCGTCTACCACTCTATGACCGACCTGTTACTGATGTGCATGATGTGCGTGCGGTTGGTAAAGTTATGACCAGCCACACCCGTGATCCCATTTGGGCTGAGGTAAAAGCACCCCGTTTTGGTGACTTGATCGCTTTTGGGACACCCCACTGTTTTTATCATGTGGGCCTCTATTTAAACATGGAAGAAATGCTTCATACGCGGGCGGGGTCAGATTCCACTCCAGAACGATGGACAACGCCGCAGTGGCGACCACGCCTTCAAGGTTTTTTCAGATATAAGGATTTTGTTGATGACGGACCAGTCACAGCTGATAAAGACACCTGTTACAGCACTCACTTCAACAGTGGGTTTTGATCGTGTACGGGCGAAAAAATACCCTGAGGGAACCACAATCTGGCAAATGGTAAGCAGTGAAATTACGCCAGATTTGCACCAAAGCCTTGAGGTGTATGTGCAGCGCCTGGCAGAGGGGGGGCGTGTTGTACGTGAACGAGTGCCGGCCACCAACTGGATGACCCGCAAACTCATAGCAGGGGATACTGTCCTTGTTGAGCTGGTACCACAAGGTAGCGGACGCAAGATTTTACGGTCCGTTTTAATGCTCGCTGTTATAGCGCTTGCTTATACTTATGGTGGGCCGTTAGGGAAGGTTATCAGTAGCAAGCTAACTGAAACACAAATGTTTGCTCTTGGCACTGGTATTATTGCAGGTATAGGGTCACTTGCTATTAACTTACTTATCCCGCCAAAGCCCCCTAAGCCGGACACGGAAGAAGCGGCAATCCAATCTGGGTCCATTGGCAATAGATATAACCCTGGTGAGGCGGTGCCTGTTCTCTTCGGTGATATGCGTGTGCAACCCCCAATGGCGGCGGTACCCATTACACGAGGTTCTGGGCAGGTTCGTACGCAAACAGTTTTAATGTGTCTTGGGTATGGCCCCCTTAAAATTGATCCAGCTAGTATCAAGCTGGGTAATACACCCATTGATAAATTTTCTGGCGTTGTGCAGGAGGTGCGCGAAGGTTGGGACGATGATGCGCCCTTAGAATTATATTCTAATGATGTGGATATTGCACCAGAATCTGGCAATGTGCTTAATCCGACTGACGACTATACGGTTCTGACCACAGCTACTAATACGGTGTCGGTTGAGGTTGAGCTTTTATTTCCTGAGGGGCTTGTTTATTTTGATGCGAAAGGCAAGCGCGCAACACGATCGGTTGCGATTGCCTATCAATATAAGGATATTTCTTCGAGCGTGTGGCTCAACCCACCCTCTGAAAATCACCTTATTGGTTCTTCTGGTGTGCAGCTTCTTGGGCGGGATGGAGTAGATGAACGGTACCAGGTTTTCAACCCTACAGGAGAAAAAACCTTTTCTGACCGTACGGCCTTGCCGAAGGCGGTCATCATTTCTCTAACTTTTCCTGCAGCGGGTCAATATGAAATACGGCTAAAACGTACTACGCCATATGTGACTGATAAGGACAAGAAAGATAGTTACCGTGATAAGGTTCAAATCAGTCAGTTACGTTCAATCAAACAGTCACCACCTGTTAGCACAACAGTTAAAGGCATGGCTTTCATTGCGGTAAAAATGCCAATTACAGATCAAAAAGCAGGCGGTATTAGCAACCTGTCTGTAAGGGCGCAGCGCTATGTCCCTATTTATGAAGGCGATCAAGTGACCGGGCAGTGGGTAACGCCTGCAGATACCAAAGCCGTTAGTGGAAACCTTGATAAACATCTGTCCAGCAACCCAGCCTATGCATTTGTATGGGCGGCCACAAGTAATGCGGCTAAACGTGGCATTGATATTGATGCTGATATTGATCAGGCATCTATCCTTGCATGGCGGGATGTATGCGATACGCTAGACACACGCTTGGCACCGGGTAATTTCCCACGGTTTTCATATGATCGTTTTTTCCAAGGAGGCGGCAGTAGGCGCCTTCGGGATGTGCTGAGCGAAATTGCACGCGCGGGCCGAGCACGGGTGGCGGCACCTTCGGGTTTAATGGGTGTTGCAATGGACCGCGAACAAGCGGCACCTAAAGGCATTTTTACGCCGCGTAACATCGCAAAATTATCTGGTAACATTACTCTTGTACCGCAACCGCATGGTATTACCGTTAATATTGTTGATCGGGATAATGATTATAACCCGGGACAGGCAACAGCTTATGCTGACGGCTGGAGCCGGGACACTGCAACAGCTATTGAAGTGCTGGATGCACCGGGTATTACAGAGCGGTGGCGCGCATGGGAATATGCTGAGTATTACCGTCAAAATCTTATACGCCGGTCAGAAACTATTAGTTTTACAGCAAGTGTTGATGCGCTTCATAATAGCGTGGGGGATGCGGTTCTCTTAAAGCATGATGTGCCGCGCCCAGAACTATCAGCCCAAAACCCTGATGCGCTTGAAGATGCAGATGAATATTCAGGCGCGCGTATATTGGAAGTCATTCGTGACGGCGCCGGCGCTGTAATAGGTTTACGGCTCGACGAGCCAGTAACTATGAAGGCGGGCTCGCTGTATAGTGTTCGGATTCGGCGTGCAGATACTGCTGCAATGGTAACAATGGCGGCGGTACAAACAGTTGCGGGTACCTATGATACCATTACATTTGAAGTTCCGTATGCCCTTAATCAGCCGGAGGAAGGTGACCTTGTTGTGTTTGGCCGAAGCGAGCGTGTGGCCCGAGACGTTGTCATCACCGACATTCGCCCGGCAGGTGAATTAACGGCGCAAATTACAGTTGTTGACCTTGCGAACGGGATGCACGCTGATTTACGGGATGCAAGCCTGCCATATTTCCCTGACTATGTGAATGATGTGGGGAACCCTGATGTAGATGCGCCAAAACCATTGGCATTATTGGTACACTTTGAGCAGGAAGTGATTGCAAGCGGCATTCCGGAAATCCGTATTCGCCTTTCTTGGACACCCGAGACAGGCGGCGTGCAACCTGTGCGCTTTGATGTGTTTGAAGCAATAAAAATAGGTGGTGAGCTGGATTTGGATTCTATTCGGTTTGTTGGCTCGACAGAAGGTACTAGCCTTGACGTGTCACATGAATACGGCGAGGGAGAGCTAGTCACTTTCATTGTGGTTGCTGTTTCTGCCGAAGGTGCCAAGTTGCCACGAGTGTCTTCAGCGCAGTTAGATGTCATTGTTGGTAACGGGAGCACAGGCGACCGTATTTTAAACGAAAATGCAGGCAGTGGAAACTTGCTGTGGATGATGGCTAATACAAAACAGGGAGTTACATATAGCCCTACAGTATCAACAGGCACGAGCAGCTATTTGATAGAAACCATCAACGCAAGCCTCATTCGCATGGAAGCTGGAGACCCTATCACTTTTTCGGGGACGCTGTCAGCAGGCGTAACAGGCGGGTTTCAAATTCGTTTAAGGTTACGCTTTATTGACGGAAGCGGCACACAAGTAGCGGTAGTTGATAGCAAAGCTGTTTATGCAACAGGACAACGTGTTGGGGCTTTTGCTACATGGCCAGTTGGTGCTGTGAAAGTGGAACTGAAGGTACTTATTACTAATCCTGATGGGACGAGCCTAACAGACACAGTGAATATTACAGCGCTGTCTTTAACCGAAGGGCGGGCGGTGGTGCCGTGGGCACCGCCTGTAGAACCAGGAGCAACAGTAGGTGCCATTCTTGGGACTAACCTGTATGATCAAGACGGTATCCTTTTTAAACGGGATCAAATTATTACCTCGGACGGGCAGCTTGCCTTTTCACATTTTTGGGATTTTGACAAAGCGGATAATGGTTGGACTGCCTCTGGTGCAACCTTAACAGTGCCCTCAACGCGTGCACCCAACGCCATGGAGGTATTAACAGTAACAAATGATCCACAACTTATCAGCCCTACAGGTCTCAATATTGAGGGCGCTAAATGGAGCAAGGTTGTTGTGCGACTCAAGCGTCTAACAGCAGGCGACAGTAACAGTTGGGAACAGGCGTACCTCTATTATAACACAACAGCGCGTAGTGGGTTTGACACCCGTTACCGCGAGTTTGCAAACGTGCGGTTTGTGGAAGGCGTTTACGCGACCTTTGTTTTTGACATGTCCTCTCTCAGCAGCCAGTCACTCACGACCGAGGCTGAGCGAAAAGACTGGGTAAATAACATCATCACGCAAATCCGTATTGACCCCTCTATAACGGCGGGAGATGATTTTGCTATTGATTGGATTGGTGTTGCCCGTGTTGCCCCTGCGATGGCAGAGGCACAGTCAGCAAATCTTGTTAGTGACTTGGGATTCAAGAAATTTCAAGCGCAAGATACAGACGCAGACGATGTATTTGCTGCAAAAACCCTTGATGCCATGAATGTGCGGGCTGGGGATCAAATTGCGGCGGGGCTTGACGTGATTGCTCTTGGCAGCAGACGCGGACGGCTCAAATTGCGTTTTGTGGCTGCGAATGATGCAGTTGTAGGAGAAAAATACACACCCTGGTCTGGCGGTATAGGCTCTTATCAAACTGTAAAACTTGAGAGTCTTTCTGTGCCTGTGGGAACAGAAAGAATTCAGGGAGTTTTGGAGCGCGAGGATGCAGTAGTTGGTGCTGTTGGCGCACGCTTTTTTACGGTTAATAGGGGGAGCCGTCTCGTGCGTTATGCCCCTGTGCGCGATGATGTACAGGAAGGTGCTACAGACGGCGCTATTGTTGGGGGAAATGTTACGGACACAAACGGAGACCCTTATACTCCTGAAGAGGTAGGGGGCTCTGTCAGTATGTCGCCGGCAATTATGTATGATTTTCAGCCGAATGATAGCAGTTTCAAAGGGTTTAGTATAACGGGTGCGGTATCGATAAGCCCTGGTGGTCGGGGTGTCTTACTACAAAATACTGGGATAGACCCTATAATGACCAGCCCAGCTGGCCTTGGCATTGATGGTAATCTCAACACATTGGTTTCGGTAAGAATGCGCCGTACCGTGCAGGGGGATGCAAACGTTAAAGAATACCCGAAATTATATTATAAACACACGTCAGGGCAATTCTTTTCAGAAGGGAGAGTTCTGAAAGCTACCCGTACTTTTGTAACCGGTCAGTGGACAGAAATTATCTTTAATATGGATGACCATTCTGGTGGTTGGAATTCAGGCACTATTTACCAGATAAGATTCGACCCTAGCCAACAAGGCTCAGGCGATAGCTTTGAGGTTGATTATATTTCTATTGGCCGCCCTAAAGGTGTTAGTGCAACCAGTGAACTTTTTGATGACGCGGAATTTGCAAAAAGAGCGGATTGGGGCACAATTACCGGCACTGGCAAACCGGTCAGCTATGCGACTAGAAACATGGGCGCCCTCGCTGATTTAAATTCTGTTTCGGAAAGCCGTATTGATTATGGTGCGGTAACAGATTTTGGCTCGGATACAGATGGTAGCAGTCGTGCTATCCTGAGTGCTGCAGCGCAAGAAAAGATCATAGCAAATATTTCTGGTGTTACGGGCTACCCTGATGGCGCCAAGTTGTTCGCGTCGGTTCGATTAAGTAACAATCTTTCAACTCGAGAAATTGCGGTGCAAATTCGGCAAAATGGGGTTGGTACATCCACAGGTGAAAAAATTACGCCCGTTTCCGGTAATGCACGAACCTTTACTGTCACTGCCCGGGCAAAAGCATTTTCTGGTACCAGAACTTATGAGTTGGTGCTGCGTTGGTATGGGGCCAGTCAAGATGTGAATTACCAATCTCCAATCATTGAGTGGGAGACAGCTAAAAAATGAATGAATATCTTGGCCTTATTTACGAGGTGGCTACAGGCCATATTGTGAAGAGCATCCGTATGTTACAGCCTTTTAAAGTGGTTGACCATTATAGCCTTCAAGCAGGTCAGGCCTTTTTAATTGGCCAGAATGTGGATGATATTGACGGCTTTAAAGTTGAGAACGATACACTCGTTGCAATTGAAAAGCCCGCACCAACAATCGAACAGGTGCAGCGCGGTGCAAAAGAAGACATAGACCGTGTAGCCGGCATTATGCGTGGTGAAAGCATTACCGTGGCGGCGGGTCAGGCAGAAACTTACATGGCAAAAGAGGCAGAGGCGAGAGCGTATGTCGCTGATAGTGCCCCAGACCCCGTTAATTACCCGATGCTTTCTGCCGAGATTGGCATCACGGGTGCGGATTTAACAGCAGTTGCTACGGTGGTTATTGCTAAAGCTAATGAATGGAAAATCCTGGCGGGGGCAATTGAATCAGTACGGTTAGGCACAAAACAGTTGGTTGATGCAGCAACGTCAACAGAGGAAATTGAGGCAATAAATAATAGTGTTGTCTGGCCTTAAGGCCACCGCGCAACTTTATTTTGAATAACATAACCTGATGAGGAAAAGATGAAACATACACTATTGCGATGGCTTAATGCCATGTGCACATTCTTCATGAAGCGGCTCCGGATTGTGGGCCGCTTTTTTTATGCGCAAACACATAGACGGTCCGCTTTAAAACGTGGGTTATTTTCTTTTGGCCTTTATGGCGCCATTGCACTCCCCGCTGCTATCATTGGTATGCCCGTTCTTGCGGCCTTTTGGGCACTGGCGCTCCTGACACTTTTTCTTGGCATGGGAGCAGAGCGCGCTTCGCTGGAGTGGGACCCTGTGTTTGCACTGCCCCCTGCGCGTAATTTTGCTTTTTGGCGTTGGCATGCACTCGAGAAGAAGCGGTTTCTCGCTGTGCTCTTTGCCCTTGCCTCTGGCCTTTTGCTTTCCCTGACAAGTAGAGGTGCATGGTGACACAAAATAGCTTTAAAAAAGAGTATGGGTCTAAGGTTTTGGACGGTGTTCCTGGTACTATAAAAGAAGGCAACTTAACAGCGAATACAGCCCTCCTAAAGGCGACACTAGCCCTTGATAGGATAGAGCGACACGAAATGGAATGTAGCCGCCGATGGGGCATAGTCATACGCCTTATTTTCCTCGTACTCATGAAACTTGGTGGGCTACTCATGTTTTTAATTGCTGACAAATTAGGGTGGTTGTCATGACACACTTTATTGACCAACGTCAGGCCTTGTCTCCGCATTTTACCCTGAAAGAGTTTACCCGTAGTGAAGCTGCGAACAAGCATCAGCTTTATAATGTCCCCCGCGAGGAATCAGAGATTGCCAATTTAAGGGCTCTTGCCTTGAAGGTGTTGGAGCCCGCGCGGGAAATACTGAACAAACCTTTGATTATTACGTCGGGATTTCGGTGCGGTACATTGAACCGGCTTATTGGCGGCGCGGCGCAAAGCCAGCATATGTACGGTGAAGCGGCAGACTTTATAGTTCGGGGCCTGTCCATGTTTGATGCTGCAATCACGCTCGCAGCACAAGATAGCCTTCCGTTTGACCAACTTATTTATGAAATACGGGTGCGTCAGGAGCAACGGCCACTTGAGTGGCTGCATGTTTCGCATAAAAGGCTTGGGGGTAATCGCCATGAAGTATTGACGGTTTATGTGGATAACGATCAGCGCGAAACCCAAAAAGGTATTTTGAGCATGAATGAGTTTAATACGATGGAGAATAATCATGCAGCATGATTATGTCGCCGAAATTGTTCACACTTCAATGGCACTCATAACACTTATGGTGCTTGCCCGTATCATTTGGACGTGGAGTATATAAAATGGGAATCCCAATATTAGACACCATACTTGATATTGTGAAAGGCCCCCTCGATAAGCTCATACCGGACAAAGGGAAAAAGGCAGAGTTTCAGCATCAACTGGAGATGGAAATTTTGCGCACAGGCCTAGCGCAGATGGAAGTGAATAAAGCAGAAGCTGAACATCCAAGCGTTTTTGTTGCTGGTTGGCGACCTTTCATCGGGTGGGTGTGTGGTGTGGCATTATTTTGGCACTTTATGGGGGCAGATATTCTTGGTTGGATCAGGCTAGCTTTTTTCCCTGACATGCCCGCACCACCGGTTCTTAGTGGGAGTGAAACCCTCGTAACTGTATTACTTTCCATGCTTGGGCTTGGTGGTTTGCGGACCGTTGAAAAAATAAAAGGCGTGAGCAGAGACAGCTGGTCAAGAAAGTAAGCTCTATTGACCCCACAAAAGGCAAGAGTAAATAAAAAATGTGGGTGGCTTGGCCACTCGACCAGAAGACACCAATCACCTAGTTGAAGGTATGCCACCCACATTTGACCCATGGTATCGCGCAAACATACTATCGCTTAAATTGTTAAATAAATCGTTATTGTTTTATTTTTGCGCGATTGATTAGTGCATTCCTCGCATTAGGGCTAATTTTTTACGCAAAACCGGCTGGACCTTTTCAAAAGACATATGTAGCTCTTTAAAAAATTGTCCGGCATGTTCCAGGTCATTTGTCCGCCCTAGAATTTCCAGTTTAGCAGCAATATTTGACACACCTTCCACACCAAAAATCAGGCTTGTAGACTTTAACTGGTGCGCCAGTGATTGAACCTGATTTCCCTCCCCACTAATGATAGCCTCACCTAGGTTGCCTATTAGGTCCGGTGACGCCTTCAAAAAATCTCTCATCATCACAGGGTATTCTTTTTTGAGTACTAGACTATATTCTTTGAGTGTATCCCAATTAACTAGGGACATTTCATCCTCATCAAGTATAGCATATATCTCATCATCTTCTGGCGGCTTGTTGGCTGTGGAAACAATGAATGTTTTAAGGTGTTTCTGTAAAAGTTCCATCAGGTTTATTTCATTGATAGGTTTCTTTAGAAAATCATGAAGGCCATTTTTCTCATATATCTTTATATCATTTTCAGTTGTTTTTGCAGAAACCGCTATAATAGGTATTTTTTTGTAGAGGTCGGAAAGGTTACGAATTTTTTTGGCGGCTTCCAGACCATCCATGCCCAACATATTGACTTCCATTAAGATAAGCTCAAAGCTTGTATCCGAACAAAACTTAACAGCATCTTGTCCACTGAAAGCAATGGCAAAGCTCACTTTTGCTTTGGTAAGAAGGCGGCTCAATATTCTGCTCATGGCAGGGTTGCTATCGACAATCAGGACTTGTGTTTTTTGGGATCGTTTGGCGTTAATTTTTTTTTCGGATGCTGATATCTCGGCTGAGGGGTCTTGATAAGGTTTACTCATATTTTTTCCACAACTATAATCTACAAAAAAGAAATCCTTAAGTTATCTCTTGAGTGATGGCCCTTCTTTGATTGCGAGCAACTCAGGTCACTATTTTACGGTGAATTTCTTAGCAAGATATTGAACCATGACTGGGTTAATAAGGCGTGTATTTTTAAGATAATTTTGAAAAAATTTTCATTCCAAAGGCTGCCTTTGCCAAGATAATATTTTTTCAACGATTTTATTAGTTATATCGCCCGTGTATGGCGCTAAACGGCCATCATAATATAATGTGAGAATTAGATCCTTTATATAGATTTGCCGCGAGCAGCGGCCCCATGAATCGTCTTGCCGCAGGGACCGGAAGTGAATACAATGAGTAATCCAATCCCCCATAAGACTTTCCGAAGCATTTTCTTGTTTATTTGTAAGACTGAAGGCGCTTGTATCCTCTGGGTTTGAGAATATTTTAGTTAAATCCTGAGAGGGGCCTTCCATGGACGCAAGGCTGTTATTGCCTAAGCCCATAAGCATGGTTATGTCCTCTACGGGCATGATGGCCACGGTTATATCTTCAGGGTGAGGTGGAGTAATGCTGCTCGCTTCTAATGTCCAGATAATTGAGTTGTCCATTAACGCCGCAGGCAGAGGCAACTGAGATAAAATTTCATCTGCACTGGTTTGAAACCGCACGATCTTTGATTGGCCTTGTATATAAGAGCTAACCATTTCCACCAGGTCATTTGGTTTTGGGCCTAAATATGCGGCAGGTATATAAAAAGAAGTGCTACCAATTATGCGGGTTACGTAGGGGCGTTTATTTTGTTGCGTTAACCACACTATGGCGCCGGCTAACAGCCCGCCTACAACCAAGATCACTATAAATATTCTTTTTTTATTCTCGGACATCAGGAGTAAGCCCCTCTTGGGTCAGCATTTTATGACGTAGGATATATATGAGGCATTAGGTCTTGATGTGAAAGGCCTTAGTTCGTGTAAAGTTTCTTTATGTCTATACAGCATGAAAAATGATGTTGAACATTGGTTTTTTGCGGGTTCCTATATGGATTGTTCATTTGTGGTTCAGGCGTTTTATGGCTAAATTTGCGTAACGATAAAAACAGCGTGGAGCACACAATGGCATACAGCGTGAACATCGAAGGTAATATCAACTACACCGGGTCAGGTGGCGATAGCTATTTTGTTGGTGGCAAGGGTCAAGACTTTCTTACTGGAGGAGAAGGGAATGATTTTCTTGTCGGCGGCGCGGGCAATGACCTGATCGTTGGGGGTGGTTTCAATGATGGCAGACTTCTGCATGTAGACTGGTACTATAACCAGCGTACTTTTGCGCCGGTTGAGGTGGATGGCCCTTATGCAGACGGCATAGATACATTGATTGGTGGTGCAGGTAATGACACGCTGATCGGCGGTGGCTGGGATGATAGCCTTGTTAAAGATAATGGACGCTTTGATCTGGGAGAGGAGGTTTCTGCCGAGGTGGTTATCCTTATTTGGCCTCCGATTAATATCTCCAACGAAATGTGGGCTGGTCCAGGTAATGATGTTGTTGTGGGTGCAAATTGGGAAGATACCATTGGTGGCGGTTCAGGCAATGATGACCTTTTTGGTAACGCTGGCTCCGACTTGATTTTTGGCGGCTCTGGAAATGATCAAGTTTGGGGCGACGGTGACGATGATGATCTTTATGGCGGGTCAGGTAATGATACGCTTTATGGTAACCAAGGTGATGATGTTATGGGCGGTGGGGCAGGCCATGACGATATGGAAGGGGGCACTGGCAATGATGATATGTACGGTGGCTCTGGGGATGATAAGCTTCAAGGGGGCGATGGTCAGGACATTCTTTATGGCGGTTCTGGTTGGGATACCCTTTGGGGTGATGCAGGCAATGATGACTTATACGGTGGTACAGGTAACGATGCTCTAATTGGCGGTTCAGGCGCTGATTACTTCTTTTTTTATGAAGGGCACGGCGATGATACCATTGATGATTTTGATGTTTATGCAGACACTCTTGTGCTTTCAGGATTCGACGATATTCGCAATAAAAGTGACCTGAATTTTTACTCCTCAGAAGTAACCATTGACGGTGTGCGTGGCATGCTAATTGAAACGACAGGCTTAGACAGTATCTTCCTCGTTGGGGTATTTGATAGTGATCTCGAAATAATGGATGTTATATTCTAAAATTAGTTGAAAATTTTAAGACAGAGAGCTCGTACAATTATAGGGCTCTTTGTTTTTTGGGTGTTAGGCAGTATATTATTTCTACCTTTGCGCGATTTTTGTTGAAAAATTAAATTTAGGTTACCATATTCTTCTGTGGGGTCGCCACGCTGTGTTTTGCACGGCGTAAAAAGAAAGTCTGCTTGGGGTTTTGTTAAGCAGAAGTTGAGTGGCGTAATGCAAGGTGAGCTTATTGAAACTGTGACGCTGAAAGTCAGAGCAGCAGATCAGAGTTTGGGTGATCAGGATTTACTTTCTGAAGCTGAACACGAGCGTTTGGCAAATATGCATCAAGGCGCGCGCCCTGCATTTGTAACCGCCCGAACCATGCTGCGCGCTGCTCTTGGGGATTATATGGGCTTATTGCCAAGTGCGGTGCCACTTGTTCAGCCAAAAAAAGGCGGGCGTATTCAAATCGAAGGGTTTCGTGAAAGCGAACCCCCCTTTTTTTCCATCTCTCACACAGGAGGTGCCGAAGAAGGGATTGCTGCAGTGGCAGTCTCTGCGTCAGGGCCTATTGGGATTGATATTCAGCAGCTTGATCCCATTGTTGATTGGGCCCGTGTAGCGGAGCGACGCTTTCCTGAATCAGAGTGGGCAGTTCTTTCTGCGATGCCAGATACGGAAGCAGCGATGCTATTTTTTACGCTGTGGGCAGTCAAGGAAAGCTTTGTAAAGATGGAAAACGGCACCCTTATGCCGTATTTGCGGGGTGTGGAGCTTGACCTTAAAGATAATAAATTTGTCTTGCAAAGGCCAACGCCCGGTGGCACCGAAAGTGCGACTATTTATTTTCATTACATACCAGAATCGTATCTTGTAATTACCCTTGTTTCACAGTCTCAGGTAGAAGTTGAGCTAGACTATAACGTCGCTCACTTGGCCCGGCGCGCAGATCCATTGCAGACTTCCGCTACTACAGACGAAGACGCAGCTTAAGAATAACACCCACTACATTTTTCATTGGGTGTTGTGGGTACCAAAATTTTTAAACTTTCTTTTCTTTTTAAATCCTTTCTTGCGATTTTTGACGATGCACGGTAGCGAAGAGGGCTGGTATTTTTCTTTGTGTACTAGCCTGTATTATATTGATGGAAAGAAGGGGGCTATATGACCGGCACACTCGCGATTGGCACGGATATTAAGGTTTCAAATTCTAAACCGTTTGTTTTGTTTGGCGGCATGAATGTTTTGGAAAGCCGTGACCTTGCCTTTGATATTGCAGGTCATTTTGTTGAGGTTACCGGCAAACTTGGAATCCCCTATGTTTTTAAAGCCAGCTTTGATAAAGCCAACCGTTCGAGTGTGCATAGTTTTCGCGGACCAGGTCTTGATAATGGTTTGAAAATTTTGTCAGATATTAAAACTGAATATAATATTCCTATCATTACCGATGTGCATGAGCCTTATCAGGCAGCGCCAGCCGCTGAGGTGGCTGAGATCATTCAACTGCCTGCATTTTTGGCGCGCCAGACTGACCTTGTCGTTGCTATGGCCAAGACTGGGGCAGTTATTAACGTGAAAAAGCCCCAATTCCTTGCACCTGAAGAGATGATTCACATCCTTAAAAAGTTTGCAGAAAGTGGTAATGAGAAAGTCACGCTCTGTGAGCGGGGTAGCTGCTATGGATACAATAATCTTATTGTTGATATGCTTGGCATGGACTTAATGAAAACCATGGCGCCTGTTATTTTTGATGCAACTCATGCGTTGCAGCGCCCCGGAAGCCGTGCCGACAGTGCAGGCGGTAGGCGAGAGCAAGCAACCGAGTTGTCGCGTGCGGGTATGGCTTTAGGAATTGCTGGGCTCTTCATCGAAGCACACCCTCATCCGGATGAGGCCTTGTGTGATGGCCCGTGTGCCTTGCCGCTTCATGCTTTGGAGGGGTATTTAGCGCAAATGAAGGCCATTGATGCACTTGTAAAATCTTTCGATTCTGTGGACACGGAGTAATGCTATGGCGGTTAAGCTTTTTGTTCTTGATGTAGATGGTGTTATGACAGATGGCGGTATTTTATATACGGCACATGGGGAAGAACAGAAGCGTTTCCATGCGCATGATGGTCTTGGTTTGAAACTGCTTGGAAAACTTGGGGTGGCTCTTGCCGTTATATCAGGGCGCGAAAGCGCCCCGCTTGTAAAGCGACTAGATGATTTAGGCATCTATCACCGGCGGTTAAAATGCGGAGACAAAGTTTCAGCACTTACAGATATTTGTGATGAGTTAGACGTTTCTTTTGAAGAAACAGCATTTATGGGGGATGACCTGATAGACCTCGCCGTTATGAAAGCTTGTGGCTATGCGCTTGCCCCCTCGAACGCCGTTTTTGCGGTCAAAGAAGTTGCTGACTGGATCAGCGTAAAAGAAGGAGGGCACGGCGCAGTCCGGGAAGCATGTGAACATCTTGCAGAGAAAATGGGCACATCACTCGTTGAAGTGGCACCTTCTGTAACGAAGGTGCTCGTGCAGTGAAGGTTGTTATTCCAGCACGGTATGCGTCGAGTCGGCTCCCAGGTAAACCGCTTCTAGATATTGCGAGTAAACCGATGATAGAGCATGTTTGGCGACAGGCCTGTATTGCGGCTGATATAGAGGATGAGGTGATTATAGCCGCGGATGATGATCGCATTCTTGAGGTGGCCCGCGCCTTTGGTGCACAAATAGTTGAGACATGTGTGGGGCATGAGAGTGGGATGGACAGGATTGCTGAGGTTGTGAGACTCCGTTCGTGGCCTGATGATGAAATTATCGTTAATTTACAAGGGGATGAACCATTGATGCCTCCGCCTCTAATCCGTCTTGCGGGTGAGGCACTGCTGAGACAGCCTGAGGCAGCGCTCGCAACGGCATCATGCAAAATCCACTCAAATGAGGATCTGGCCAACCCTAACATTGTTAAGGTCGTGACAGACCATAGCGGCATGGCGCTCTATTTCTCGAGGTCCCCTATCCCCTATAACCGGGCAGGGGGCGTTGATGTAACCTGCTTTAATTACCAGCGTCATATAGGCCTCTATGCATACCGGGCCGGTACACTGTGTACCCTTGCGGCATTACCTGTGACACAAGCTGAGTACTGTGAGCAACTTGAGCAACTCCGGGCTCTTGATGCAGGGATGAAGATATATGTTGAGGAAATCGCCGAGGCACCGCCGCACGGTGTTGATACACCGGCTGACCTTGCGGCTGTTCGCCAGACAATAGAGGGCGCGACGTGACAGATCTTTCAGCCATAAATTTAGTTGCAAAAAGGGTATGCACCACATCAGCAGGTATCTGGAAAGATAAAAGCTTACCCGCGCTTCTTGGCTGCCCAGTAAAGTTTGGCATGAACGCTGAAGAGGGGGATGCGATTATCGGGTGGGGGCATAAAGAAAACACTGAGCGCCCTTATGAATATGCCCGTAAAAAAAACCTACCATACTGGCGGCTTGAGGATGGGTTTCTTGGGTATTTAACCCACCCAAATCTTGATCCACGCCGTATATCATTGGTTGTTGATACGTCGGGTATTTATTATGACGCCCATAGCCCAAGTGACCTTGAGCGGCTTTTGAACGACGAAAGCTGGATAACACCAAAGCTACTCCAGCGTGCCGACGTGGCGATGGCGCGTATCAAGCGGTGGCAGCTTTCAAAATACAATCAGGCCCCCATGGGGTTGCCCGCCTATTTGTTAGCAAAGCTTGCGGCCTATAAAGGGCCAAAGGTGCTGGTTGTGGACCAAACTTTTGGTGATCAGTCAATTACAGCAGGGATGGCATCTGACGCTGTATTCAAAGATATGCTGGCCGATGCTCTTGCTGATAATCCAACCTCTCTCGTGATCGTGAAAATACACCCTGACGTATTACTGGGCACCAAAAAAGGCCATTATGATATTGAACGTACACATGAGAGGGTCCTTTTCCTTGCGGATGACGTTGCCCCCCAGGCTTTGATGGAAAAAGTAGATCAAGTGTATGTTGCTACTTCACAAATGGGGCTAGAGGGTTTGATCGCGGGTAAGAAAGTAACCTGTTACGGCCTGCCCTTTTATGCTGGTTGGGGGCTAACTCATGATAAACAATTATGCGAAGCCCGTATTGCCAACCGTACACTACCAGAATTATTTGCTGCCGCTTTCATGATCTATACACGCTATATTGACCCCTTTACGGGTAAGCGCGTAGAGATCGAACATATTCTTGACCTTCTTGTTGCTGAGAGACAACTGCCGCGCCCTCGTGCAAAGCGTACCTTCGCCGTCGGCTTTAGCCTCTGGAAACGGGGGTTTATCCCTGAATTTTTTGGAGGCGGCGCAGGCAAAACCGAGTTTGTGAAGCCCACAATGCTGCCAAGCCTTGACTATAAAGAAGACGACATAGTTGTCTTGTGGGGCCGCAAGCATGATGCCGAAGTAAAAGCCATTCCCGAACATATTCCTATTTGGCGTATGGAGGATGGTTTTTTGAGGTCTGTTGGACTTGGGAGTGATTTACGCCGCCCTTCGTCTCTCGTTTTAGACCGTACAGGCATTTATTATGATGGATCAGCCCCCAGTGATCTTGAGGTGTTTTTGGCAGAGCATGCCTTTGACCAGCATGACACGGCGCGGGGTGCGGCCTTAAGGGAGCAAATTCTAGCAACAAAAATCAGCAAATATAATGTTGGCGAGCGGGGTGTTCTTGATTTTCGTGAGAAAGCGGATGGCAATGAAATACTGCTTGTGCCTGGGCAAGTGGAAGATGATGCCAGTATTCAGTTTGGCTCTCCGACGCTTAAAACAAACGCAGGGCTTCTTGAAGTAGTGCGCGCCGCAAACCCAAGTGCCTATATAGTTTTTAAACCGCACCCTGATGTTGCCAGTGGCAACAGAGACGGACATGTTTCTGAGGATACCCTTAAACGTTGCGCAAACGAAACGGTAATAGATGCGGATATTATTGATGTACTGAATGCTGTTGACAGTGTGCATACAATGACGAGCTTAACAGGATTTGAGGCGTTACTGCGGGGCAAAAGCGTCACGACATATGGCATGCCATTTTATGCAGGTTGGGGCTTAACGGTTGATATTTGTGATTTGCCGCGCCGGGGCAGGCAACTGTCGCTTGAGGCCCTTGTGTATGGGGTGCTGTGTGTTTATGCACGCTATGTAAAATGGCCCGAAGGTGTGAGTTATTGTCCAGAGGGGCTGGTGGCGGACATTGCGGCACACTCTAAAGGCGGTAAAATTTCAACGGGGTCTTTTGCCCCTGTTACCAGACTGATGAGGAAAGCAACGTATCTGGCTCATGCCCTGTTGCGGTAAGCCATTCGTGGATTTTCCTCTATTAGGTATGTAAGTATACCTATGTTGCACAATAGGATTGAGATTGAGGGAACACCTGTGGGCTTTGACCGAAGCGAATTAATTCAAACTTTCATGAGGCATGTAAGCCATTGGAGCTGGGTTCATATCCTCTATACCTATGATGACAGTCATCTATTGATTGCAGATGATTGGTTTATCAGTGAGCTTCGTACAGCACGGCCTGATACGCTTTCTTTACGCACAGCAAAACCTCACAATTATCAAGATGCCATTACGGATAAGATTAAGGAGGTACTGGTCTTTTGCGAAGAAGGTGAGTTGGCGCTCGTCAAGAAAATTCAGGCTGAACATCCAGAGCTTCATGTGACATCCGGCACTTATGGTTTTGCATGTGTTGGTGTAGACAGGTACGCAAGATTAAAGGCGTTTGCTCCACAAACGCGCGGGCGTAAAATTGTGCCCACCCTTATTTTATCCACACCTTATGCAGATGCTGAATTTGTCACCAATGTGATGACGAAGGCGGGCATGCCGGAAACATGTGAATATATGGGACGGCCCTTTGAATCATGGCTGAAACTACATAAGAATTTTCAGGTGACTCGCTATTACGCAACAACAAAAGATTTTTATGTCAAAAAGAAACAACTCTCTTGGTTGATGCAAACAGACGTTTTGCAGGCTGTTTTTGACAATACATCATATAGTCTTAAGCGGTTTATCGCAGATTTAAACAGGCTTGGGGCCAAGGTGGTTTTGGTCTCGCGTAAACGGACAAGTGTACAAGCCGTGACGGCACAGGTGTTTGCTCGTACAGCAGAGCGTTCTGTATGGACAAAAAGCCCCACGAAGAAAATAATCAGCAATTATGAAGACGGTGATTTTACTGGCTGTATAAAATGGGAACAAGACATTCAGTCGGGTCAAGCTATTTTAGATGCTGTTGCTGCGCGTGTTAGCGGCACGATGCCTATTGTCCTTGAGGACTTTATCATGGATCAAGGCAAATATATTACTAAAATTGCCCAGTATCTGGGGTATGAGCTATCTGGTGAACCAGAGCCAGAGGACTATATTGCTGGGTACGAGACAACCCCACACACGCACACCATTAGCATGAGATTCCAGCGCGAGTTGATAGACAGGCTTGGCCTTCATGTTGAGGCAAAAGTTTGGACTCAGCGTTAGGGGGCTTGCGTAAACTACGGATGGCTGCCTGGGGACGGGTTTATGTCTGAAATGTCAGCAATAAGCTGTGAGGTGGAAATGCCTGTTGTGCGCGGCAAGTAAACAACTTCGCAAAGCGGTTTAAACTCATCAAACCTTCCTGCCCAATCATCGCCCATCACAAGGATATCTGCATTATAGTGTTTGATATAGTCACCTTTGGCTTCCAGTGATTTTTCTACAAAAACTTCATCAACACATGCGAGTGCAGAGACGATCGCCATGCGGTCCTCGGTTGTGTAAACCGGGGCGCGGCCTTTTTTTGATTTGTTAAGATCACTACATGAAACACCAACGACAAGTCGGTCGCCAAGGGCAGCAGCGCGTTGTAAAATACTCACATGGCCAATATGTAGAAGGTCGTATGTACCAAAGGTTATAACAGTTTTCATGACTATACATTTTCGATTAAGAATTTACAGCAGATCAAGGGCATGCAATATATCCGGCGATACATATTTGTAAAGAAACACCTCATAAAACAACATAGTTAGTATGTGTTTTTGTCTAAATGCCGCAGCTAAAAGCCAGAGTATCTGAATAAATATTATGCCCCATCGTTTCTCAGACCAGTTAACAGACTTTACCACTATAAGCCACGAATTTGCCTTAACCGCAGATGAAGCCGTGCTTGATAAGGTATGGCCTGGGCGCATTGTGTCACCGGGGGACTGCCTGTTCCCTGTTTATCTGAGGGTGACAAAGCCTTTTCGTACTTTTAAGGTGCAGGTGGGTGGGAATAAGCCAACTTCGCTCTGTTTTTCGAAAGTTATATTTGCAGGGTCGGTCGATGGCAGTGACACCCTGAAGAATGTTTCACAGTTGGCGGTATGCACGCAAAGTAGCGGGCTTGACCAGCACCAGAACGCTGGGGCTGGTATTTCGGGGGAAATATATAGCAATAATATTCATACTGATAAGGAAAACGATCCTTGGTGGTGCGCAAGTTTTCCTGAGAATGTCAGAGTGAAGCATATTTATTTTTACCGTCGTGTAGATTGGGCGGTCATCTATGAGCCGCAGTTACGTATAGTAGGGTGTGTGGATAAGGGTGATGATACAGTGTTGTACCACCCAGCGGGGGATGTCTGTTATAGGGATGTGATTGCAAATACGATCAAAAAAGCGGGGCAATCCCTGAAAGCACTCAAGCATGAACTTGATGGTGAGGCACAGGAACAATATATCAAACTGGTTTCTGAAGCATTAAGTCCCCTCCAAACCTATATGGGCAGGAAAATTCAGGGTAGTCAGCCGGTGGAAGGCGTGCTTAAACGCGGATTAAAGCGGCTCAGAAAAACCCCGAAAACAATAGACAGACCGGAAGAGCAAGGGGATATGTCCGCAGATGACCGTGCGGGCATTGCGGATAAGTTACTAGAAGCGACTTATTTGGCAACTGGCGGCGCGAAGGACTTTGGGTATGAGGCTAAGGATGCTTTGGAAATTATTGTGCCGGATATTAGGGCGCGCTATTTGCGGTTTCGGGTATACGGCGAGATACCGCCGGGGCTGGGCGGTGTAACGGTTTACACAAAGGGTACTGCAGAGCCGGTTACGCTCAGTAACGATGCTCTAGCTTTTCGGTACCGCCCGCCGGCTTTTGGGTTTGGTAAATCATACAGGCTTGGTTTGCGAACCCAATTGCGGTCGCGGGTTGTGGATTTAGGGGAACGGCATACTGTTCAAGCGCTCCATGTTTGGAATTTAGACGAGCAACATGCGGGAAACACACTTTTTCTTGAAGTGTCATGCCGTACAGCCGACACCGAGCCGTGGACGACCTTACATGATCAGGGTGGTGTTTACAGGCATGTTTGCAGGGTGTTGCGCCTGGCTGATTACCTTCTACGCAGTAACTGGACACCCTCATACGCGCGGTTAATGGGGAAACTATTCACTCAGTATCGCCGCCGGCTGTTGATGAAGCCGCTTGCAAAACTGGTGCGGGATAAGCCCGAATTAAACAAAGCTGTGTTTGACGGTGCACGGGAAATACCCAAACAAACAAAGTTTGCGGCTCCCTTGGTGCTTGGGAAACATGGCCTTCAAGTGCCGATTGCCTTTCGGGACGAGACGGAGGTGATGAGCTATCTTGTTGATATCCGTGACCGCGTTAGGGGTACAGGGCATATCCCTCTTTTCATGTATGGTACGCTTCTCGGTGCAATCCGTGAAAAGGACTTTATCCCGCATGATGATGATCTCGACCTTGCAGTGGTTATTGAGGGCGCAGGCCCTGATGATTTAATGGCGGCCCGTGACACACTCATAGGTGTGTTGAATGCGGCTGGGGTGGCATGCAAATCAGGCTCTCAGGCCGCGCCCCTTATTCATTGTCACCGGGGTCCTATCACGATTGATATTTTTATTCTTGGGCATAGGGATAATCTTATTTACTGGCCGCATGCGGCGCTCAAAATTGTTCCCGAACGCGCTGATATTTTCTTACCTTTCACCACTCTGGAGTTTAAAGGTGAGATATTTGATGCCCCTGCTGACCCTGCTGCTGTATCAGAGGCACGTTACGGGAGTGATTGGCATGTTCCTAATCCGGCGTTTGAGTTTTAAGGTTACCCCACACTGCTGTTTCCCCGGGACTGTTATTCCTTGGTGCCGGTACTTCCTCGGGGTATTAGCCCTGATCAAGACTTGCCCCCTTTGTGCTGTGTCAGACGGTCCTGATACGCTTAGTATACGATAAAGTTGTATAATATTTTCACTAATTAGCAATTTATTGAAATATAATTCCGAAATAGTCGCGCTTTTTTCTAAAAAAAGAAAAAATTATTCTGTTTGGGGGTTAATCTTGCGCTAAAGCCATGCCATCTTTAAAAGCGAAGTAGGTAAGGGTTTACCGGCGCACCCTTTTTAGCGCCGCCTAGAAACTAGTATATTGGGAAACTAGTATATTGGGAAACTGGTATATTTGATGACAAAAACGCTAACACACCTGAAACGACTTGAGGCCGAAAGTATCCAGATCATGCGGGAAGTTGCTGCTGAGGCTGAAAACCCTGTCATGCTCTATTCTGTTGGTAAAGATAGCGCCGTGATGCTGCACCTTGCGGTAAAAGCGTTTTACCCGTCAAAACCGCCTTTCCCTGTTATGCATGTGGACACCACATGGAAGTTCCGCGAAATGATCGAGTTTCGTGACAAGATGGTCAAGGACTTGGGCCTCGAGCTTATCGTCCATGTCAACGAAGACGGTGTTAAACAGGGCATCGGCCCCTTTACGCACGGTTCTGCCGTTCATACAGATGTGATGAAAACCGCCGGCCTCAAGCAGGCGCTTGATAAATACGGTTTTGACGCGGCCTTTGGCGGCGCGCGCCGGGACGAAGAAAAATCCCGTGCGAAAGAGCGTATTTTCTCCTTTCGCAGCGAAAATCACCGCTGGGACCCAAAGAACCAGCGCCCTGAACTCTGGAATATTTACAACACGCGTAAAGCGGCAGGTGAAAGCATCCGCGTTTTCCCAATCAGCAACTGGACAGAACTTGACATCTGGCAATATATCCACTTGGAAAACATTCCGATCCCGGGCCTGTATCTCTCGAAAAAACGCCCGGTGGTGGAGCGTGACGGCCAGCTGATTATGGTGGATGATGACCGCATGCCACTGCGTGACGGTGAAACCCCAGAGATGAAAATGGTGCGTTTTCGCACACTGGGTTGTTACCCGCTAACGGGCGCGGTGGAATCTGGGGCGGACACTCTCACGGACGTTATTCAGGAAATGCTGCTGACCCGCACCTCAGAGCGTCAAGGCCGTATGATCGACCATGACAGCGCCGCCTCGATGGAGAAAAAAAAGCAAGAGGGGTATTTCTAATGTCTCATCAGTCAGACCTCATTGCAGATGATATCGAAGGCTACCTGAAGGCGCAGGAAGAAAAATCCATGCTGCGTTTTATCACCTGCGGCAGTGTGGATGATGGTAAATCAACGCTCATTGGCCGCCTGCTGTATGACAGTAAGCTGATTTTCGAGGACCAGCTCAACGCCCTTGAAAACGATAGTAAAAAGCTTGGTACACAGGGCGATGAAATTGACTTCGCGCTGCTTGTTGACGGCCTCGCTGCCGAGCGCGAGCAAGGCATTACCATTGATGTAGCCTACCGTTTTTTCAGTACTGACAAGCGCAAGTTCATTGTGGCCGATACACCGGGCCACGAGCAATATACCCGCAATATGGCGACAGGCGCGTCAACCGCTGATGTTGCCATTCTGCTGATTGACGCGCGCAAAGGCATGTTGCCGCAAACACGCCGCCACAGTTTTATTGCAAGCTTGCTGGGCATTAAAAACATCGTGCTCGCGGTCAATAAAATGGACCTGATGGACTACAGCGAAGAGGTGGTAAAACGCATCGAGGCTGAATACCGCGAGTTTGCAAAAGATTTTGGCTTCCGCGAGATTGTCAGCATTCCGCTGTCGGCCCTCAAGGGTGATAATATCATTGACCCAAGCGACAACACACCTTGGTACAGCGGGCCAACATTGCTGAAATATCTGGAAGACGTACCTGTGGGTGAAAGCCGCCAAGGCGCGGATTTCCGCATGCCGGTGCAGTGGGTAAACCGCCCTAACCTCGATTTCCGGGGCTTCTCGGGCACCATCGCCAGCGGTACCATCCGTGTGGGTGATGCCGTTAAGACCCTGCCGAATGCGCAGGAAAGCCGCATCAAATCCATCGTCACGTACGACGGGGAGCTTGATGAGGCCGTGGCCGGTGAGGCGGTAACCCTGACCCTTGAGGATGAGATTGATATTTCCCGCGGTGACGTGATTGCAGGCAAAGAAAACCCGCCCGAGGCCGCAGACCAGTTTGAAGCTAAAATCATCTGGATGTCAGACGAGCACATGCTGCCGGGGCGGCCATACCTGTTTAAAACCGCTAATAAAATGGTGCCGGGTCTCATTACGGACCTGAAACATAAAGTCAATGTGAACACGTTAGAGAAAACAGCCGCCAAACAGCTTGAACTGAACGAAATTGGTGCCTGTAATATTGCGCTCGATAGCCGCATCGCCTTTGATCCCTACAAGCAAAACCGGGAGATGGGCAGCTTCATCATCATTGACCGCATCACCAACAACACTGTTGGTGTGGGTATGATTGATTTTGCCTTGAGGCGCGCCTCGAACATTCACTGGCAAGCGCTGGACGTGAACAAAAAAACCCGCGGTGACATGAAGTTGCAGAAACCTGCCGTTTTGTGGTTCACGGGGCTGTCTGGCTCAGGCAAGTCCACGATCGCGAATATTGTCGAAAAGCGCCTTGTTGCGCGTGGCCGCCACACCTACACGCTTGACGGTGACAATGTGCGCCACGGCCTCAACCAAGACCTTGGTTTTACGGACGCTGACCGGGTGGAAAACATCCGCCGTGTTGGTGAAGTGTCAAAGCTGATGGTTGACGCTGGCCTGATGGTGCTTACCAGCTTTATCTCCCCCTTCCGGGCAGAGCGCCGCATGGTGCATGACCTGATGGAAGAAGGCGAGTTTATCGAGGTGTATGTGGATACCCCCCTTGACGTGTGTGCGGCGCGTGACCCGAAGGGCCTTTATAAGAAGGCGAAAGCCGGTGAAATTAAAAACTTCACTGGTTTCGATAGCCCTTATGAAGCCCCGGAGCGTGCGAACATTCATGTGAACACCGACAAAATGTCAGCCGAAGACTGCGCCGACAAAATCATCGCCTACCTAGAGGGCCATGGTTACCTAAGCGCAGAAGGCTTCACCGCAGGTGGCGGGATTTAAACCAAGGGATTGCCACTCGCCTACTTGATCGGCGAGTCTTGACATCGACCAAACATGGATGCGTCGCTTGAGCCGTTGCATGACGAAAAATAAAAAGGTTTAAATTTACAACCAATGGTTAGTATAAAAAGGCTAGGGGAAATCCCTAGTCTTTTTATTACGCATATCCAACCCTCGTAGTTAGTTATTTGCAATAAATATACATTGAAATAGGGGGCTGTGATGAAGGTTAGGCATAGGTTCACTTCTATTGGTATTATGCTGGTAATTATTGGAGTATTGCTCGGATGGAAAATCTTACGCCCAGATGTTTTTGAATTCAATGCTACTATATTAGGTTTATCAGTTGTCCTTGGATTATTATATGGGTTTAGAAAAACGGATAAAAAAAGATCTCTTTGGCAGTTTGCAATGCGGTCAAGTGGTTATTTTATGGCGGTTTCCCTCACCTTGCAAACAGGTATGTCTCATTTCTATTTTGATACCGCTATGCAACGTTCTATTAGAATGATGGAATTTGTTCTGATTCTTATCGCGGTAATATTTTTTATTTACGCGGCATATAACCGCAAGCCTTGGGAAACTTTAGGCTAGTTTTAACTTTAGAAAGTAAACATGTCTCTTTATCAAACCACCCAAAAACTGATGCGTTTCAAGCGTTGGCAGAACCGGATTACGTACGGTGTTGTCGCGGGGCTGCCTGACAGCGAGAGCCTGAAGGTGCGGGAAACGCGCTTTGGCACCATGGTTAGTACGCTTAACCATGTGTATGTGGTGGATGATATTTTTAAGGCGCATCTGACCGGCATGCCGCACAGCTACACGGCACGCAACACCGAAACCCACCCGCCGCTCGCGCAGCTCTGGGAAATGCAGCAGGTGATGGATGACTGGTATGTGGCGTATGCCGAAGGCCTGAGTGAGGCGCAGCTATCTGAAATCGTGGAGTTCACCTTTGTTGGCGGCGGCGAAGGCGCAATGAGCCGCGCGGATATTCTGGTGCATATTGTCAATCACGGTACCTACCACCGGGGCTTTGTGGGAGACATGTTGAATCAGGCCGGCGTAACGCCACTCGCAACAGATTACCCTGTTTATCTGCGCGGTGCTGGTGGCATATAGAAAGAGCAGCAAAGAACTGTGGTTTATTCTCCCGTTGAAAAAATGTCGGCAAGGCGACCTGATTTCCGTATGGAAACCAGACGCTGATTAAACCTATCGAGGAAAGCGTCAGATTCTGGACTGCGCCAGCAAGCCGCAATTTCACTAACAGTTTTTAAGGGAAATTCCTTGTCATAAGCGTACCGGTTTGCATTCATTTTTGCTGAGGGCTCTGGCATATTATCCATCATTATTTTGACATCGAGTGAGTAAGTGATGACGGTGTCTGCTCGGCCTTTGTCGAGTAATTTGAACCCTTTTTCATAATCTTCAACATAGAGAATAATGCCACCATGGTCTTCTATGGTTTTACCAATAACCTGTAATTGCGTACGGACCCCAATAATGACTTTACCTTTTAGGTCCGTAAATGAACGAAGAATAGGCTCTCCCTCTCGCGTGAAAGCGTGCAGGGATATTTGATTGATAGGGTCTGAAAACCTTATGGTGTTTTCATAATTTTTTTTGGTGGGTGAAATTTTCTCGGGGCCTGACCCTTGAGGGTAACGCTCAGCGTCGTCAACAGCAATATAGAGACAGTCTGATTGATGTGAATAAAAGTCCCGGTCTGCTCTGTAGTTTGGCAAGACGGAAACAATAGAGCCTGCAGCGGCTGACTCTAATAAGACTGTATAAAATATTATATTGTGAGGGCCTGGTTTTTCTTCATGAAGAACGTAAGGAATTTTTCCAATTGATATATGAAGCGCGCCGACGTCATTTGCAGTCACCGGAAAACCGGACAGGACAATTACCTGTAGAAAAACAAAAAGTTTAATGCCTGTTAGGGGTAGGCTCATAATGTTCCCTTCAGCATTTTGCATGGGGTTTTCTGGAGGCAGTGGTATTTTATCCATGGCCGCGATACAGTGACGTGCACAGCTTTAATGGCTAAAATTTATAGAAGTATGCCCAGTGTGGCAGGAGAAATCAATGCGGCGCTTACTGTTGAAAATCTTTGCGGGTGTTTTGCTGTTCTGCTTAGGTGCGGCCCTTTGGTTGTATCTTACTTTTTACCCACATCATTATGCCGCGAGTGATTTTGAGGATATGGAAGCGATTGCCTATGCCGCAGATAACTTACGTGCCGCAGGCTTGAGGGGGTCGGTGTCGCGCGATTATTTACCCGGAGCAATATGGAACTTGAAGCCAGAGGCTGTGCGGGTATATCCATCGGGTGTATTGATAAGGTTGCAAGGGTTTTTTACCTATGAAAGCGGGCTTTATATTCCTGCCCCTGAGGCGGCGAAAAAAATAGAAACCCGCCTTAACGGCCAGGCTGACAGAACATATGAGCCCCTTGGTTATGGTGTTTATAGCTATAAAGTTGAAGGGTAGGCTCTGTTCTGTTAGGGGGTCTTTTTTAGGGTAATACCGGCTTCTTTCAAAACCATCTTCCCAAAATTTTCTGCTGTAACATCTGTTTTTGGGGTGACAGCTTTTTTTGAATTCCACAACAGGTAGTCAGTGCGGGTATCATCGAGATTATAGGTCTCAAATAAAGTACCAAGGGCAGGCATATGGTCACCGTACATCGCAACAGTACGGGGGCGATCTGCCTTACTGTCCACGCTCAAACGTTTATAGAATTTGAGCAGGTTTTCCATATGGCGTTGATAGAGGGCAAACTCATGGTTACCCACAGGGTTACTGCGAACCAGCGTTTTTTCGTCTAAATGACGGGCCAGTCTACCTGGCGCCCAAGGCCCATGGCTTTCAATTGTAATAGCAAAGATGAAAAGCGGCTTTTCACTTTCTTTATGATGCGCCTTGATCAAGTCTTCTATTTGGGCAGCGAGGGCAGCGTCGCTAATATATTTGCCGTATATCGGGGCTTTTTCAAAAGCACTTAATCCGATAAATTCATCGAAGCCAAGGTTAGGCATAACATCTAAACGGCGGAAAAATTCTTTTTTTGCAGGATGAACGCAAATGGTTCTATAGCCAATATCCCGTAAAGCAGTAGCCAGGGTGTTCACCGGTTGTTGGGACAGCCGCATGTAAGGGTTTATTCGGTCAATGCCGAGTGTGTCGTTGCGCAGGGTGCTCAGGAAACTAAATTCTGTTTGCATGGTATAAGCACCCCAGCAGGGCACGGTAATGCGTCCAGTGTGGACACCAGCAGTTTCCAGATCACGGAGCGGTTTCCAGCTTAGCGCCGCACTGTTAGGGAGTTTTTGAAAAAGCCGCTCAAGGTCAAAGTAACTTTCCCCTTGTACGGCGATAATGTCGCTCGGCACAGCCCGTGTTGCCTTTGCCGTTAGTGGGTGTTTACGCAAGGCTTCTTTGTCTGTTTTTGACAGTAAAAGCAGACGGTACATAAGGACAGTTGGAAATAGACCAAAGCGTGCCACATCCTGTTGCAGTTCAACAGTGACGCCGTACCGCGCCATTGTGGTTTCATTAAAAAATGTGGTGATGCCAAGCCGTAAAATATACATGCTTAGGAACCAACCCACCATAACAATAGCCCACCCTGTGTAGGGTGGAAACATGTCATAAAATGGGAACATAGGTTCCGCATAAAGACTGAGCCCAATACCTGCGCTAAAAGCGCCAGCAATAAGAATGACAATAGGCCACCCTACATATGAAAGGTAAAACTCCGGGTAAAAATACAGGTTTCTGAGGTTGTCAAAATCATGGGCATTGAAGGGGTCGCGCAGAATTGTGTACTTTATATTCGAGACCGCCGTAAGCCCCCCGTAAAACAGCACTGACCCCGCAAGCGCCATATAAGGGCGGGCGGTAAGGACGGCAAATCCATAATACAGGATAGCCCCCAGCAGCGGCACCACTATATAAAAAGCTGGAGAGCGCCTTGTTTCACCTGAAAGCGTAGCGGGCATGTTGGCTGCGAACCATTCTGCCATGAAGGGCAATATAAATATGGCAGTGACGGAGGTGATAATCACAACAGTTGTTCACTTTCTACCCCTTCGGGGCCGGTCAGTAAGCGGTTTGCAGCTACAGTAGTAGCGAGTTCCATACCAAGGTTTGTAAAAAAGTCACCATAAATTTGGCTGTCGGCACGCACGACCTTCAGGAAGTCTGTGACGAGCTTTGTATCAGGCTTGTCTGCTCTTTGCCAGAAACTATCAAGCGAGCCTTGATGGGTTAGGCCAGCCATATCATAAACGGCGCGGCCCATTACTTTAAGAGGCTTTTGGCTTTTCAGTGCTGCAAAGCCGACCGTGCTATTAACCAGCACCACGCCTTTAGAGGCCGTGAGAAAACCAGCTAGGTCACCGCCCTCGACATAGCAAACCCGATCTGTAATGCCGTGTATGGCAGTGCAGGTGGCAATAAGGGCACGGTAATCAATCATACCATTATCAAGA
>Ga0316208_1000619_pt1 | contig 40403 bp, 29 predicted proteins | sample 3monopyrite_MG_FD_204944 | JGI IMG/M metagenome (GOLD analysis project Ga0316208, IMG submission 204944) | Microbial mat bacterial communities from mineral coupon in-situ incubated in ocean water Damariscotta River, Maine, United States -... | ecosystem: Environmental > Aquatic > Marine >...
GTGAGCACGGTGTTGAGCAGCAGCACGCCCCGGTCGGCCCATGGACCGAGGTCCCCATGAGTCGGGGGCGGGAGCTGTAGATCGGCGCTCAGCTCCTTGTAGATATTCTTGAGCGAAGGGGGAGGAGCACAGGGGCGGTTCACCGAGAAGCAGAGCCCGTGGGCCTGACCGGGGCCGTGGTAGGGGTCTTGGCCGAGGATCACCGCCCGGACGGCTTCGAAGTCGGTCCTCTCGAAGGCCGCGAGCCGGTCGTCTGGGGGCGGGTACACGGCATGAGAGCTTTCTTCGGCGGTGAGGAAGCTGCGCAGTTCGTCGTAGTCGGGCTCGAGCAATAGGTCGCCGCCGAGGGCATCGACCCAGGATGGGGGAAGTCTCAAGCTCTCTCCGGAGGGGGCGCGGACTCGATCGCGATGACCTTGGTGGCGAGCCGGCGCTATTCCACACCGAGCAGCGGCTGCACGAACGGGCTGTCGGGCCACATCGGCTCGCCGCTCGTCTCGGTGATATCGCTGCGGACTGCGGGGAGCCCGCGGCCGAGTCCCCACTCGAAGAGCTGTACCGCGGTCATCGGGAGGCCGCTGTCGGGATCGAGGATGTCGCTCACTCCGGTGAACCCGTTGTAGCTGCACAGGGTGGTGTTCTCGTCCAGCGGACGCCGGCAGCCCGCGACCAGCACTTCGGTGGCCGGGTCGCTGGTACCGGACAGCAGCTCGAGCTCGGCCACGCGCTGGCCATCGGCTGCGGCGAGATCGACGGTGCTGCGCATCCCCGAGAACCCGTCGACCCAGCCTCCTTCCTGCTTCCACACATCCGCGGAGAAGACCTGGGTGAGCAAGCCCTCCTCGATGCCCCTCATCTGGCCGAGCGTGGTACGACCGATGCCCAGGGTGTACGGTGCGGGGAAGTAGCGATAGGCCTGCTCGAGCGTGATCTCGCCGGTCGCGACGACGCCATTTCCGATATCCCAGCCCGGTGGCGCCAGGGGGATTTCGTACCGGAAACCCGGTGACAGAGCGAGGTCCGCGGGCTCGACGTGGTCGTGGGTCCGGGTGTACTCCAGGAGCATATCGGTGAACATATTGTTGAAGTCGCTCTCCAGGGCGTTGCGTCGATGCAGCAGGCGATCGGTTTGGCCGATCACGCTGTCGATGGGCCTGTCGAGCACCTGCCCGGCGAGGGGGTTCGGCATGAATCCGTCCTCGATGGCGATATAGACCTCGCCGAGGAAGGGCTCCCGAGCCGTCTCGACCAAGGCCGCCACCGCGGGGTCCTCCTCGACCGAGGCGTCCACAGGGATCAGGTTCCACTCGCTGTCGATGACCTCGCCGCCCTCGACTACCAGATCGAGCTGCCCGATCCAGCCGTCATTGCCCGCCTCCACGACGAGTGCGCCGCTGGCCGTGGTGAGGGGGTCGGTGATGACCTCGTGGGTGTGGGCCGAGAAGAACACGTCGACCAGCCCGGGCTCGATGGTCTGGGCGAGCCGATGGTCCTTGTGGACCGAGAGCTCGCTGAGCACGACCACGACCTGGGCGCCCTCGGCCCGGAGCTGGCGGGCGTGAGACTCGACCAGGTCGCGATAGGCTGCTTCTCCGTTCGTGAACTCAATCCCCAACGCGAGCATCGGGTGCATGCGGGCCACGAAGTCCGAGGTGAGCCCGATGAAGCCGACCGTCACCCCACCGAGTTCGCGGGTCGTGGTGGGGGGAAGCCAGGGCTGTCCGTCCAGATCCTGGAGGCTGTTGGACATCTGAGTCGCGATGAACCCTTCGAGGGAGCCGGTGTTCTGGGCGTCGATGGTGGTGTTCGCGGCGAGGGCTTCGTAGCCGACAGTGCGGACCTGTTGGGCCTGCATGGCCAGGAGCGGAGGCATGCCCTGCTCTCCCCGAAAGCGCTTCCAGGAGACCTGGGGACCGAAGGCGAAGTCCCAGTTCCCGGGTACACCGATATCGACCCTCAGCGCTTCGACCACGTCATAGATGGCCTCTCCCTCGGTGAACAGGGCCTCTACCCCGCCGTGGTAGGTGTCTCCGATGTTGAGGACGACGGTGTTCGGGTGGGCTCGGAGGTCGCTCACGACGGTCGCGATCCGGGCGGCGCCGCCCCGTGTCTCGACCCGCGTTGCTCCGCCTTCTTCGCGGACCAGATCGGGATGGGGAGTGAGGTTGGCGTGGAGGTCGTTGAGCTGCACGAAGCGCAGAACCGTCTGGGGCTCCTGGGCGGTATCTGAGTGGGTCCCGGTGTCTTCTTGGGAGGCGGGGGGGCCTGAGCACCCCAGCAAGGACAGGGAGAGATTGAGAATGAGCATGGAGCCACCTCAGGTTGACCGGTCAACTATCCTTCCTGTTGGGGCGCGGCACCCCCCAGTCGGCTCCTACTCTGCGGGCTCGCTCGCTGCCCTCGGGGGGGCTCTCCCCGAGCGATGGCAGGGCCTCTCGGAGCCGGATTGAGCTGGCCGAGTGGGTTTGCCAGTGTGGTGTCAGAGCCCCCCCGTGTACTTTTTGGGTGGGAGGAGAGTGCATGGGCGGGTGGTCGCTCAGATCGAAATTCACGGGGATGGTGGTGTTGCTCATCGCCATCACCACGGCCGTGCTGTGGCTCGTGCTTCCGGTCCGCCTGGGAGAGATCGCCTATGAAACCTTCGCCGATCGAGCGCTGAGCACGACCTCTCTTGTCGCTCATTCAGCGGAGCGCGCCATCGCTGACGGGCGGGATGTGGGCCCCGCACTCGAGGCCTTCCGCGACGCGGATGAGGTGCTCTGGGTTCAGCTACTCGGCCCCGACCTCGAGCCGCTCGTGCGACTGGGCGAGGCCCCACGGGTCGGTCGGATGGCGGGTGAGGTCGGGCTCGTCGATGGGGTCGCGGTCACCCAGCTCGGGGTGCCGATGCCAGGTGGCGAGGTTGCGCTGATCCAGGCGGGCTGGAGCCTCGAGTCCCTCGCGGCGGGGAAGGCAGAGCATCGGCGGGTGGCGCTCGGCGTGTCCCTGCTCTGGTTGGTCTTAGGGGTCGCGTTTGCCCAGTTTGGCGGGATGCTGCTGATCGCTCCGATCTCCCGGGTCGCGGATGCCGCACGTCGGGTCGCGGACGGGGACACCTCGGTCGAGGCGATGGGCTTCACCGCCTCACCGGAGTGGCGACTGTCGGCCGACGAGACCCAGAGACTCCGCGCTGCGGTCCAGGACATGGCCTGCGAGCTGGGGCAGCGCTTCGAGGTCGCCCAGGCCGCTCTGCAGACCGCGGAAATCGCCCAGCGCGAAGCGGCCGACGCCAGCGCGATGAAGTCCTCCTTCCTGGCGAATATGAGCCATGAGCTACGTACTCCGCTCAACGCGGTCATCGGCTACACCGAGCTCTTGGCCGAGGAGTGCGCCGAGATCGAGGGTGCCGAGCTGCTGGTCGGTGACCTCGCACGCATCGAGTCCTCTTCGCGGCACCTGCTGGGCCTGATCAACAATATCCTCGACCTGGCCAAGGTGGAGTCGGGCAAGATGGAGCTCTGCCTCGAGGATATCGACGTGCGCTCGGTGCTGGATGACACCCTCGAGACCGCTCGCCCGCTGGTCCGGCCCGGCGTCGTGCTGGAGTCCAGCTTCGCGCCCGGTGTGGCGAGCTTTCGCACCGACGGCACTCGGTTGCGCCAGATCACCCTCAACCTGCTCTCCAACGCGGCCAAGTTCACCAGCCACGGGCGGATCATGGTGAGTGTGGTGCAGCGGGACGGAGAGCTGGTGCTCGAGGTGGCGGACACCGGAATTGGGATGGACGAGGCGCAGCAGAAGAGCGTGTTCGATGCCTTCGTCCAGGCCCGTGCCAGCACGAGCCGCGACTACGGCGGGACGGGCCTGGGCTTGGCATTGGTTCGGGAGTTCTCCCGCATGCTCGGTGGGTCGGTCGAGGTCGAGAGCGAGCAGGGCCAAGGCACCACCTTCCGGGTCACCCTGATGGCTGCGTAGCTGTCCGCTGCTCGAGGATGCGGATGCACCGCTGAAAAGACCGGCCGATGCGGGTCTCGTTGTGGATGCGGGACAACAAGGGCCACACCGAGCGCTCTCCTTCGAGGATGAAGCACGCGAGGTCGGCCCGGTTGGGATTTTGCACGACCTTCTTGTACAGACGCCAGTGGAAGCGGGGGTGGATGTCGATATTCCCGCGGTAGTCCTGGCTGACGAGGGTGTGGGCCTGGTTGGCGAGCAGGTGCAGCGGGCCCTGAGAGCGCTGGGTCGCCCGGCGAAGCAGGTCGGCGGCGTAGGCCCCCTGGGTGCGGGCAGCCGCGCTGAACAGGCCGCCGACGATGGGCACGAGGCCCTGGCGGCCGTGGTGGGCGACGAAGGGCAGGACGTGGGGGTTGGTCTGGCTGACGATGAAGTGATTGACGTTGTGCAGGCGGGACATCCGCGCCTTGGGGAGGTCGCCATCCAGAGAGCCGTCCGTCCAGCGCTCCCCGTCGATATAGGGCACGGTCCGCCCATCTCGGCCGCGCATCTCGAGCTCGACCGCGGGGTAGAGCCCGGGCAAGGCGCTGCTGGCGAGTGCGGCGCTGGCGACCAGCACATCCGGCGCGGTGAGGTGGGTGAGCAGCCGTGGCTTCTGCCGGGACCGGGTAGCGGACACGGAGATGTTGAGGGTGCGGCCCGAGTGAGCATGGGCCTCGGCGAAGGTCCGAGGGCCGATATTGTGTTGGAGCACGGCGTACAGCCGGGCCGGGTCGAGCCACCCGCCGTTGCTTCGGAGCTTGCGCAGCCCGACCGGCGCGAGGCCATCGAGGCGCATCTGATCGGTGTTGGCGAACAGTTCGCTGACCTCGGCGTCGTCTCGCGCGCCGATCCCTGCGGCGATCATCGCGCCGGTGCTGGCTCCGGAGAGGATGTCGGGGAGGAGACCATGCTCGAACAGGGCCTTGACGACGCCGAGGTGGTGAAACCCCAGGGTGGCCCCTCCTGAGAGGAGCAGAGCGCTGCGGCCGAACACCTTCCAGGCGACCCGAAAGCGCTGGAGCTGTGCGGCGATGGGGACTTGGGGCTGCTCGCTATGTGCGAGCCAGTCCATGGTGTCTTCTGCGGCGTCGAGGTAGCTCTCGACGAGGTGCTTCGTGCCGACCAGAGCCACCTGGTAGAGCGCTGGGGCGGCGAGCTCGAGCTGGTGCCGGTACAAACTCTCGGTGAGCGCCGCCGCGAGGGCCTCGACCTCGCCGCGTTCCCGCAGGGTGCGCAAGGTGAGGATGTCCGAACGGAGTGCTCGCGCGTCGTAGTAGGGGCTGTCGTCCTCGGCCTGCCAGGCAGCGGCACCCGTAGCTCGATCGAAGGCCCGGGCGACTTCGCGCCACTCCGAGGCATGTTCTGCGTGCTCGAGGGCGTGGGAGAGGTGGGTCAGTGGACGCCGGGACACCATGTCCCAAGAGATAACACCGGGTCCGCGCCGCGGAGTTTGCGAATCCTTGGGATCGCGGAGGTGCGCATCGATGCGGTTCTGCGTTATTGGGGCAATGCGGTGGCCAACGGGCGGCGACCGTCTTGTATTGTTTGCCCTGTTTGAGTGTGTCTATGATTCAGAACTCGCGAAGCGCAATGGCGCTAGCCCTTTTATTGGCCCTGACGGGTTGTGGTCCCGATGCCGGATCCGCCGATTCGACCGCCGGTGAAGTTCCCCCGGGGGAGCAGCCGTATTCGGAGGTATCCGCTCCGAGTGGCTTCGCGGAGGCCATGGCCACCCAGGACGTGCCGCTCGAGATCCTCCTTGGGATCAGCAAGGTCGAGACCGGCTTCCAGATGGTCAATGGCAAGACCGAGTTCCAAGGTCGAGAGAGGGCCTACGGGCTCATGGGCCTCCGCGAGAGCCACCTGCTCGAAGCCGCAGATCTCACCGGGATCGATGTGGAGCTCATCAAGACGGATCGCTCGTCGAACGTCCTCGCCGCCGCCACCTTGCTCTCTGAGTGGGCCTTCGAGGCGGGAATCGACCCCACAGATCTGGCCGCTTGGGCCCCGATGGTCGCGCGCTACTCGGGCATCGACAACCCCGAGGCAGCTGCGGAGTATGTGCACTTCGAGGTGTACGAGTCCATCGCCTTTGGCGTAGAGATGGAGGGTTTTGCGCTCAAGCCCCAGAGCATCACCCCCGACTACCCCTTTCCGGCACGGTACGGAGAGCGCGCCGGTGACAGCTCCTCGGTGTGGACGCCTTCGCCCAACAGCAGCAGCCGTGGCGGTACCTCGCCGCAGTTCGTGATCATCCACACCTGCGAGGGCAGCTACAGTGGTTGCTGGGGCTGGCTCACCAACTCCAGCTCCAGCGTCAGCGCTCACTATGTGGTCAATACGACGGGGTCGGAGGTCCGCCAGCTGGTCGACGAAGACCGCAAGGCCTGGCATATCTCGGCGAGCTACGCGTGTAGCCGTAACGACAACGTCAGCTGCAATCTCAATGGCTCCGCCATGAACCGGCTCTCCGTCGGGATCGAGCACGCGGGCTACGGGTCGCAGTCCAGCTGGTCTCCCGGGGTCATCGATCGATCGGCCGACCTCACCTGCGGGATCACACAGCGCCACAATATCCCCCGTGATGCCTACCATATCGTAGGTCATGGGCAGCTCCAGCCCTGGAATCGCAGCGATCCGGGCGCGGCCTGGCCGTGGGCCAGCTACCTGTCGAAGATCGATCAGGCTTGCGGCGGCGGCGGCACCTCTGGGGGCGGCGGCACTTCTGGGGGCGGCGGCACCTCTGGGGGCGGCGGCACTTCTGGGGGCGGCAGCGCGCCCGGCACCGGGGTTCCTGGCCCGAACCAGATCGTCATCGACAGCAACAATGGCGCCAACGACACCGCGCAGTACTACGCGGAGGTGTCCAACGACTGGTGGCCCTCGGCGAGCGTCGGCGGCTACTACAACACCGGCTACTGGGCCGCGGCGACGGGCGCGATCTCCGACCCCGCCAAGTTCCGCTTCCAAGGCCAGGGCTGCTACACGGTCGAGGCTTGGTGGTCTGCGGCTTCGGATCGCCCCCCGGCGGTCACCTTCCTGGGCTGGAATAGCGACGAGTCCGAGGTCGGTCGTCAGGTCGTCAACCAGACCCAGAATGGTGGCCGGTGGAATGTGCTCGGCGACTGGGAGTTCGGCTCGGGCTGGAATACCGTCGCGCTCTCCCGATGGACCGCCAGCGGTCACTATGTGGTCGCGGATGCGGTGCGGCTCACGCCCTCCACCCAGTGCAACTGATCCTGCTGCTCGGGTGCTCCTCGGCGCCCAATCCCCCTGATCTCACGGGCGATCTGCTCTGGGTGTCCGAGGAGAGCGGGTCGCCGAAGGCGGTGCGGGGATCGGTCTCGGGCGGAGGGGTACGGCCGGCGAGCGAGCTCGAGGGGGCGGTCTTCCCGGCCCAGCCCGACCCCCGTGGAGAGCTCGCGCTCTTCGTCCAGAGCACCGAGGAGCCCCATCTCGAGCAGCTGTTCGTGGCCCCGCTCTCGGGGGGCCAGGCCCGTGCGCTGGGGGCTCCGTCGAGCATGGTTCGCAAGCCGGCGTGGTCGCCGGATGGCTCCTTCATCGTCTACGAGAGCGATGTGGAGAGCTTCCGGGATCTGTATCGCGTAGAGCGCGATGGTCAGGGGCCCGCGCGGCTGACCCAGGAGGAGTTCGGTTCCTTCGAGCCCGATGTGGGACCCGATGGACAGGTGGTGTTCGTGAGCAGCCGGGATGGGGGCGCGGAGCTGTACCGAATGGGGCCGCGGGGGTCGAATCCGGTGCGGCTGACGAACCGTCCCAGCGATGATATGCGTCCGCGCTGGAAGCCCGATGGGTCGCAGATCACCTGGCTCGCTCGGGAGGGCATGGGGGTCGCGGTCTACCGAATGGACCCGGATGGCTCCAATCCTGGGGCGTTTCGCAAGGAGACGCTTGGGCGGGCGGTTGCCCTCGATCAGCTGTGGTCTCCGGACGGCACCCGGCTGGCGGTGACCGTGCAGACCGGGCCCACCGAGATCGGCATCGATCTGCTCGACGCCTCGGGGGCTGTGGTCGCGCGGGTGGATGGCCCGGGCTCCGATGAGCACCCGGCCTGGTCGCCGGACTCCAGATGGTTGGTCTTCGATAGCGTCCGGGATGGGCAGGCCGAGCCGGATCTGTACCGGGTGGACCGGGACGGTGGGCGGCTTGTGCGCATCACCATGAGTCCTGGAGCGGACTGGTTGCCGCGGTGGGTCCGGTAGGGGAGCTGCTCGGTGGGCCGGTGTAGACGAGGCGGAGTGGATGGGGCGGGCGGAGCTTGTCGCCTGACCCCCCTACTCGGCTGAGACCAGGGTGCCCTTGCCACTCTTGAACAGCTTGCGTGCGGCCTTCTCGGCATCTGTGGCGTAGTGTCCCTCGACCTCGATCTCGAACACGAGCTTGAAGCTGCGCTTGGGCGCGTCGGCCTCGAACTGGGTGCTGAGGTCCGTGTCGACCGGGGCGTCGACCTTGCCCAGGGCCATGCCCTCGGAGTCGATGCCGAACACCTTGCGGGGCTTGATCTCGCCCTCGGGGAGCAGGGTGCCGAGCTGTGCGATGGCGGCCACATCGCCGACCTCGTAGACATTGGTGAGGTTGGCTACGATGGTCTTCTCGCCGAGTTGCGGGCTCTCAAAGGTGTAGATGAAGAGCGAGTCGGTCTGCTCGTGAGCGGTCTTGCGGATGGTGTTCATGGCGATGACGGGCACGGGGTCCTCCGGAGTCGGAGGGGGCGGCTATTCGGGTGCCGGGAGGCTGTCGAGACCCCACACCTCGCGGAGGAAGTCGCGCCAGGCCGCCTGGGCCTCGGGCCGGTCGAGGGTCCAGTCGTTGTGGCCGTGGTGGGGCAGCTCGACGTAGGTGGCGTTGGGCAGGAGCTTTGCCAGACGGCGGCCGTGGTCGACGGGGATGAGGGGGTCGTCTGAGCCATGAAAGACCAGCGCGGGCACGGTGACCTTGGGGGCCCGCTCGTAGCTGCGAAATGGGTGGCGGAGCAGCAATGAGACCGGCAGGAAGGGCATCTGGGCGTGGGCGAGCTCCTCGATCGAGGTGAAGGTGGAGTCGAACACGACCCCGGCCGGATGGGCCTCCATGAGCAGGTGATGCGCGACCCCGCCCCCCATGGACTGGCCCTGGAGCACGATGTCCTTGGGTGAAAAACCCAGGTCCTCGGTGGCGTACCTCCACACTGCGAGGGCATCGAGGCGCAGCCCCGCCTCGCTGGGCTCCCCCTCGCTGCCCGCGAAGCCGCGGTAGGAGATGCCGATCACATCGATGCCGGGGAGCTGGTGGCCAAGCCAGGAAACCGCGGAGATATGCCCGCCGTTGCCGTGGAAGAAGATCAGCAGCCGGTCGCCGGTGCCCCGGCTGTGCCACCCATAGAGCTGGACCCCATTCGAGGCGGGGATCGAGAACTCCTCGACGCCTTGGTTCTTCGCCATCCGGGCGAGCTGAGCGGGGCTCTCGCCGGTGGGATGGAAGAGCAGGAAGTCCTGGGCGGCATAGGCCAGCCCCGCGAGCAGCAGGTAGGTGGCGGTACCCGCGACGGCGATGAAGATGAGCACGCTTCGGGCGCTCATGGGGAGAACCAGGGACAGGAGGCGGTGTTCTGGGCACACCACTGCTGCACCGGCACGGGCTCGGTCTGGACATAGCCCTCGGGCAGGTGCACGACACCGGACTGGGTGCGGTAGTAGACCTGCCAGCCCCAGTAGCCGCGGTAGGCGAGGGGATCTCTCTCGAGGACGGAAGCATAGGCTCGCACCGAGCGCACATAGGCCTCGCTGTGGTTGTAGTGCCAGATCGCCTTGTCCAGATCTTTCGAAGCCCCCATCTTGGCGAGGTAGTTGCCCGCCCCGAGGATGGCGTCGTGGGGGTCGGTCACCTCTCCTTCACCGTACGCCGCCCAGGTCTGGGGCATGAACTGCATGGGGCCCTGGGCGCCGGCCCAGCTGGTGCCCTGGAGCCGTCCCATCCGGGTCTCTACGAGGTGGATGGAGGCGATGATCTCCCACGGGACGCCGTGAACCCGCTCCGCTTCCCGGTACCAACCCATGAGGGTGTCGACCTCGGGTGGGGGGGCGATGGTCCAGGCGGGCACGGTGGTCTTCAGATTGGAGACGGTGTGGGCGATGCTCTCGCTGGCCTCGAGGTTGGTCTGGACGACCCACCGGGTAGGCGCATCGAGCCCTTTCAGCACGGCCTGCTGGAGCTCGGCTTCTCCGGAGAGCCCGCGGTAGAGGACCTGCTGGCGCATGGCTATCGCTCGGACCGCGCCGGGATCGAGGTCGGGGGAGCGGAGCTTGGCCTCGACAGCGGCGAGCTCGGTAGCGATCTGGGCGGGGCTGGGGTTCGCGAGCGCGATGGAGATCATCCACATGGGGTCCTCGGGTTCTCCGCCGAGTATGCAAGGCTCAGGCCAAGGCCTTGATGACCGCATCCGTGACCTCTGCGGCGGTTCGGTAGCGGCCGACTTCCTCTTGGATGAGGGCGGTTCCGGTGGACTTCTCCGGGCCATCCCAGCTGCGCCGGTGGCGGATCACCGCGGGCAATCCCTTCCACAATTCGTAGATATAGTCGATATCATTCCAGGTGATGATGGGGAAGGGGGCTTTGTCGCTATTGACCATGATGAGCATGGGTTCGGAGACCATGCGCTCCGAGATGACGGGGCTCTCGGCGAGCTCGAACAGGGGATTGAGCATGCGTCGACAGCGCACTCCGCTGCGGCCCAGGGCACGGCCGACCCGCTCGAGGGCGTTGCGCATGCGCTGATCGGGCAGGACCGTGTGCTCGAGCACGTCGATGGGCTGCCAGGAAGAGCTGTCCGGGTGCAGAAAGTGCATTGCGCCGACCCGGAGCTTGTAGTCCATACGGGGCTCGCCCGGGAGAATGTAGCCGGAGTAGTGCCAGCGCATATTGTGCTGGCGGGCGTGCTCCACCTCTAGCAGCATGCTGGCCATTCCGAGGCTCTGACGGGAGTAGTCCGGATGAAAAGCGCCGAGCAGGCTCATCACCGAGGTATGGCCGGCGTCGAAGAGGCTGAACCCGACCAGGCGCCCCTCGTGACGGATGCTGACCTCCTGGGTGGCGTAGGAGAGCATGGCGGGCTCGCCGCCGAGGAAGTCGACCAGGTTGGCGGGTCTCTCGCCCCCGACGTGGCTGCAGTAGTCGCGGTACAGCTCTTCGTGTTCGAGGTCGAGCTGAACGGGCTGAACGCGGATGTCGAAGCGGTCGCGCACGCGCCGCAGCAGCCTGCGATTGGAGCGGGACCACTTGAGCCCGTCGATATCGGTGCGGGTCCAGATGGTGGAGCGGAGGTGCCTCTCCTCCCAGACGGTGAAGCGGGTGGTGCGCATGGTTCCACCGAAGCGGAACCACCCCTTCTCGAGGTGCACGTCGAGGTCGTCTCGGGTGATGGACTCGGGATTGCTGTGGACCATGACTACTACTGTAGCGCGTCAGTGGGCCGAGCTGGTGGCCCTCTCGGTGGAGAGCTTCTTCTGGTACCGGCCCTGGGCGATGTCGACGATGACGAGGATGGCGATCGAGAAGTAGAAGGTGGTCTTGGCCATGGGCTCTACGGCGTACTCACCGAAGTGCATATGGGCGAGGTGGCCGCCCTCGCCGACGAGCATGATGCCGACGATCAACAGGATGAACAGCCCCAGCACTTCGTACATCCGGTTGCGCTTGAGGAACTCGGCGACGTGGTCTGCGAGCACCATCATGCCGATGCCGGACACGATGATGGCGATGCCCATGACGACGATGCTATCGGTCAGGGCGATGGCGGAGAGGATGGAATCGAATGAGAACACCAGGTTCATCGCAACGATCCAAGCAATAGCAACGCCGGGTGTGTGCTGTGCCTGCCCATGATCGTGTCCGACCTCGTGGATGGAGAGCATGTGCGAGATCTCCTTGAAGGCGGTGTAGATGATGAACACGCCGCCGGCGAGCACGATGAGGGAGTGCACATTGAACTTGGCGGCAAAGAGCGCGCCCAGGGTGGGGCTGAAGAAGGGCTCCTGGAACATCTCGATGACGTTGACCACGAGGATGAGGAGCACGATTCGCAGGCCGATGGCGAGCCCGATCCCCGTACGCCGGACGAACTGCTGCTTGTCGGCGGGCACCCGCTGGGACTCGATGGAGATGTACAGCAGGTTGTCGAAGCCGAGCACGGCTTGCAAGAAGATGAGCATCATCAAGGTGAACAGGTTTTCGATCGAGAACAGTTCCACGATTCCTCCGGCCCGCGGGGCTTAACGCGGGTTCGCTGGAGGAACCTCCTTCGCTCGGACTTCTCGGAGAAGATGCAGCAGTCCGTGGACGCGGTGAAGTAGGCCGAGTGGTACTGTTGGGGTCTGACCCCAACAGTACCAACGGCGCTCAGCCCAGCTCCCCGAAGACCGCGATCATGGCGTTCAGCGCGGTGGCTCCGAGCAAGCTGCAGCGCTCTGGCGACCAACCGAAGAGCGCGTCGGGGGCGTTGTCATTGTCCTTGAAGGGCATCTCCAGGGTCATCGCCAGGCTGCCGGGGAAGCGCTCGGCCACCTGGTTGGTGCACATGCTCATATTCGCTTGCCCAGGGGCCGTGCGCCCGTACCCGTGCACCCGCTGGAAGTCGGGGTTCGCGACCTCGTAGGCGACCTCGAAGCGGGTCTGGACCGCCTCTCGCGCTTCGCTCCAGGAGGGGACGCCCTCGGCCCCGCTGATGAAGTTGTAGGGCAGCTCCTCGTCGCCGTGCACATCGAGGCAGAGCCCCACTCCGGTCTGGTCCATGCGGTCCCGCACGAGCTTGACCTCGGGGGAGCGCTCCAGCGTGGGCTCGTGCCACTCCCGGTTGAGGTTCGCCCCGACCGCGTTGACCCGCAGATGCCCCCGCCTGCTCCCGTCGGGGTTCATATTCGGCACCACATAGAAGGTCGCGAGCTCCAGGCAGCGGCGGGTGAGCGCGTCATCGGGGTCGAGCAGACGGCCGAGGAAGCCGTCCATCCACCACTCCGCCATGCTCTCGCCGGGGTGCTGGCGCGCGATCACCCACACCGGGAGGGGGCCTTCTCCGATGGTCAGCAGGTCGAGATCTTCGCCATCGAGGGTGGTTCCGAGCACCTCGAGCCGGGCTCCAGCGGACTGGCACTGAGCGACCAGATCCCGGTGCTGTTCGCGGGTGTAGGGCGCGAAATAGGCCACCCAGATCGAGTCGGTGAGCGGGGTGTGGCGGATGATGAGCTCGCCATCGACATACTCGGTCTCGACCCGCACCCACTCCTCGCGATCGGCGGAGACGACGGCCTGGTAGCCCTCCCAAGCCTTGGGGTAGCTGCAGTCCTTGGCGTTGACGATCCGGAACACACAGGGCTGATCCTTGCCTCCGACCGCTCGGAAGTGGAACCACTGCTTGTGCTCATCGCCGGCGTCGTTGCGGATGGACAGGCGGATATCGCCGGGGTCGGAAGCGTCGAGGACCTCGATATTTCCGGAGTCGAACTGGCTGCTGATGTGCATGGGGGCTCCGAGGGGCTTTGGGCGCGCCTATCACGGCGGGCGCGGCTCAGGCGAAGGGCAGCACCTGCATCACCACCAGGGCGGCGGTCTGCTCGGGCTCCGATGCGGCGACCAGGCTTCGTAGCTCGCGGAAGTAGGCTCGCTGGAGCTCGCGGACCCGCTCGAGATCCGCCTCGGAGAGGGTCACCAGATTGACGCTCGTGAGATCTCCGGGGTGCCCTCTACCGGCTCGGTCTGCTGCGACCCGTGCCCAGTGAATCTTCAGGCGGAGGCGGTCGGCGTCGGAAGCAGAGGCGTCCACGGTGAAGGTGGAGATGGGCACGAGCAGGGAGCCTCGACGTTCCGCCAGGCCCGCCTCGAGCAGGGCCTCGATGGCGTTGTTCAGGGCTCCGGGGGCGAGGCCCAGCGAATGGCAGAGCCAGTCATCCGACCCGTGCTTTCGATAGGCCTCGGTGCCGATCACTACTCGAACCGCCGAGGACCAGGGGGCGTCATAGGCCAGCCGAGCGGCGGCACGAGCGGCGCGCCAGATCCCGAGCAGGGCGGGCACGGACTCCATGTCTACAAAGGCGGCGACCCAATTCTGGGCTCTGCCGGTCAGGGCGTGGATCAGGCAGAGGAAGTCGGGGACCCGAGGCTCGGACTCGCCCGAGAGCCAGCGCCGGATCTGATGCCGGGAGCGCCCCGAGCGTCGGGCGATGTGGGACTGAGGTGTGTGGCCTCGCAGGGCTTCCAGCCAGGCATGAACTCCCTGGTGTATCAGCGGGGCGCTGTCGGCGTGAAAGCGATGGAAGCCCCCATCCATATCGATCCCGACGCGCCTCATGGCCTCGAGCAACACGGAGGCGGTGGGAGCGCGGTGACCACCCTCCCAGTCCGCTGCGACGTTGCTGCGATATCCGAGTCTTCGAGAAAATTGGACCTGACTGCGTTTTCCCCGTATAGCCCTCAGGATTTCCCTGGAGGCTTGAGGCCATACTTCCTCATTTTCGAGCATCATGGCACGATTATGCCCCATGATATGTTCGATGTCGAGGTGGTCAGTCGCTCTGGGGGGAGGCACATTGTCCTCACAACACCGGAGGACCCCATGATTCGCTTGCTTCCCCTGATCGTCTTGGCTGCTGGGTGTGGTGGTGAGCCAGCCGCCGGCACCCAGATCGGTTTCGAAGAAGGAGGCTTGTGCCAGGAGCTGTCCTCGGAGGTCGTCTCGGATCGAGCCGCGGTGCCCGCGGACTTCGACGCGTCGGTGGACGTCCTGGTCTCCGAGATGGTCGGCTCCTTTTCGGGCCCACTGCTCGACGACCAGGAGCAGCCCACCAACAGCTCCGTCGGGATGGTGGTTTCCGAGCGGGCGGGAGATGTAGTCCTCACCCGTTACGAGATCCGCGATGACGCGGGGGGCATCGAGCCCGACCTGGGCGCGGCCTGCCCTGCCCAGCTCACGATCCCGATGTCGGTGATCCTGGACGCTCCGGGTGGGTCCTGGGAGAGCCCGGTCGATGTGAGGGTCGGCGCCTCGGGTGGGAGCGGCGGGGGGGCCCGGGTGGGTCCCGCAGACGAGGTGCTGTTCCCCGCTCCGCTGACCCTCGATCCCGAGCAGCTCGACGACCTGTACATCCGCGTGGATCTGTCTCACGCGGTGGATGGAGCGTGGTGGTTGACCGTGGGGTGGTATGGCGAGACGGTGGGGGAGGGAGAGGACGGCACAGCCTCGATCACCATGGAGTCGCTGATGATGGCCCGACTGCTACTCGACTGAGCCCGAGTACATCACCCCGAACCGCGTGAGCTGGCTGGGGCTGGGCCAGTCGCGGTCCCACAGGGTGGCGTCCAGGCAGCGCTGCAGCTCGGGGAGATCGAGGGGGGCGCCCGACCCATCGAGGGCATCGAGCTCGGTGAGGCCGCGGTCGTCGAGGGTGATCACCGCGATCACGGCGAAGCCGGGCGGTGTGGCATCGTTGCAGGCCTCGATGGCGGCTCCGAGCGCTGCAGCCGCGGCATTCTTGGTCTGCAGCTGCTCCTCTCGGGGGAGCGCTGAGAGGTCGGCTGGAGCGACCGGGACCGGAGCGGATGGGGCCTGGGTCGGCTCGGCGAGCCCCGACACGGGCGCGGTGACAGGCCGGATGAAGCGCGTTGGGGGGCTTCGCGGGGGTGGTGCCAGGACCGGATCGGGGGTGGGGCCCATCCACAGCGTGGTGATCGCGAGCAGGACCCCCACCGCGGCCAGCCCGAGCAAGCCGCTACGGGAGGCCAACAGCTTTCTCGGATAGCAGGAGCGGGGCGTTCGGCATGGCTTCATCCACGGGTCTTCATCGAGATAGCCGATCTTCGGGATCGATCCACCGGCGGGGGATGGACTACAGTCCGCGGCGATGTGGTGGTCTCTCCTCGCCGCGTATGCGGGTGAGGTCACCTGGTATGCGCTCCCGAACGTGGCTTTCGACTCCGATGAGGGTCTCGGTGGCGGGGCTCGATTCGAGATCGCCAAGCTGGAGCAAGGCGCAGATCCCTATATCTGGGGCGTAGCGGTCCAAGCCTACTTCAGCACCCTCGGCTACCAGCAGGCCATCATCTCGGTCGACCACACCCGGGTCGGAAAGGCCCGGATCACCGGCCAGGCTCTGTGGCGACAGTGGAAGAATGATGGCTACTGGGGCATCGGGAATGGCCCACTCCGGGAGCGAGCCTTCGTGGGCGACTTCGCAGCGGACGACCCCCGAAGAAAGCGGTACCGGTACACCCTCCAGAGCCCCTATGCCCACGTCGCTGTACGCTACCCGGTCAGCCCACGGGTGGATGTCTTCGGGGCGGTCTCGGTGAAGTGGAGCCGGGTCGAACCCTGGGCCGGGAGCGTGCTCGAGGAGCAGCGTCCGTATGGGATGGAAGGGGGCTGGACTGCGCCCACCACCGTCGGGGTGCTCTACGACACCCGACAGCCCGAGATCGCACCGCGAACCGGGGCCTTTCTAGAGGCGTCGGCGCGCTACGCCCCGTCCTTCGGCGGCGAGGCGGGGGGCTGGTTCGGGCCGATGTTCTCGGCCCGCGGCTTCGGCTCGGTGGGGCCGGTCACCTTCGCCGGCCGGGTGATGGGAGAGTGGCTCTTCGGCACGGTCCCGTTCTACGAACAGGTCCACTGGGGCGGGCTGATTCCCATCGCGGGCTTCGGCGGAGCCCAGACGCTTCGGGGCCTGCGCTTCGGGCGATTTCGCGGCCCGGGCAAGGCGATCGCCAACGGAGAGCTGCGCTGGGTGGCGCTCCGACACAAGCTCTTTGGTCGCCCGCTCGCCTGGGAGCTCACGCCCTATGTGGATGTGGGCACCGTCTGGGGCTCGGGGGATAGCGCCACCGCCCGTCCGCGGGGGCTGCCGGTCCATCCCGGGGCCGGGGGAGGGCTGCGGCTCATCCTCGATGAGACCTTTGTGGGACGGGTGGACTTCGCAGGAGCTGAGGACCCGGTCCTGGAGCCCGACGGCTCGGTGACCCGGGAGTGGACGACGGGCTTCTACCTGGTGTTCGGACACCCGTTCTGAGCGGACGAACCCGCCTGGGTCGGCTATTCCTTCCCATGCCTTACGACCGACGCGAATTCCTTCTCGCCGTCAGCGCAGCCGCGGTGGCGTGCAAGTCCGACCCCCTCGACACCGATGTCGAGCCCGAACCCGCGGCAGTGCGCGATCCGGGTCCCGATCGATTCGAGCCCGATCTACAGGAGGATCGAGCGATCTTCCCGTGGTCGATCGCGGTGGGCGACCCCACTCCGGAGGGCGTGATGGTGATGATCCGCGCGAACGCACCCCTGGTCGAGGCCGTGCTCATGCGCTTTGTCGATGGGCAGTGGTCCGAAGCGGCCCGTCTCCCCGGGCGCGATACCGCGTCCTCTCCCTCCAACTTCGAGGTCACCGGGCTGGACGCCGACCGCGCCTACGCAATCTACGCCGAGGTCGATGGGGTGCGCAGCCGGGTCACGGCTTTCCGCACCGCCCCGCCGGTCGACAGCCTCCGTCAGGTGCGCATCCTGGCGACCTCCTGCCTGGGCAACGCGTCGGACAAGTCCAACCTCCAGTATATGGCCGAGCAGGACGCGGACGCCCTCCTCCTCCTCGGCGACACCATCTACGCCGATGGGGCCGTCACCCACGCCGACTACGAGGCCGCCTGGGAGCAGCACCTCTCAGTCGACCGGGTGCGGGATATGTTCGCCTCCACCGGGGTGATCGCCACCTGGGACGACCACGAGGTCGACAACAACTGGGTGATTGGCCCGACGGATAGCCCCCTCAATGAGAGCGTCACCCCGCAGCAGCTCGAGGCCGCCACGGCGGTGTGGCGGGAGTGTGTGCCCATGCGGCTCGGCCCGTCGGGGTCTCTTGTGTGGCGGTCCATGCGCTGGGGGGCCACGGCCGAGATCTTCGTGCTCGACTGCCGCGGAGAGCGCTCCCCGGGCATGATGATGTCCGATGAACAGCTCGACTGGTTTGTCGAGGCGCTCCAGGCCTCCGAGGCGGTGTTCAAGATCGTGCTCTCCTCGATCCATGTCACCGACCACTTCGAGCTGATGGGGGTGATCCAGGACTCCGACCGCTGGCAGGGCTACCCCGAGCAGCGCGCCCGGCTCATCACTGCGGCGGCGGCGGTCCCGGGTACGCTGTTCATCACGGGCGATATGCACTACGGGGCCGTGCAGTACATCGATCCGATCGGCGGCCCTGCAGAGGATATGGTCGAGGTCGCGGCGGGTCCGGCGGGCAGCACGCTCTTCCCGGTCACCGATGTTGCGGCTATTGGCGGCGGGACCCTTCCCGACCAGTACAGCACCCTCGTCGAGACCTGGAGCTTCTGCACCCTCGACCTCGATCCGGGCCTGGGCACAGTGGCTATTCGCTTTGTCGGCGACTCGGGCGAGGTCGTCGCCGAGCACTTCTTGGAGTCCCTCTGATGGATGTTTCGGTGTTGGGAAAGGGGCGCTTCGAGAAGCTCTCCGATGTGCAGATCACCGCAGTGGGCCCCAACGCCTGGGAGCTCGACATCGGGCTCGCGGGGATGGACCCCAAGCGGGTTCGACGGGGGCCGAACCCCGAAGACTGGGACGGGGCAATCTTCCTGCTCGATGACCGCGAGACCGAGCCGGCGCTGGGCAGTGGACAGGCCAAGGGTCGGGTCAAGGTGACCGTGTTTGTTCTGTAGCGCCGCCTCGAACATCGCGCCTCTCGCGCGCTTTGGCATCCACGCGGACCCGGTCGCGGCCCTGCTCGAGGGGGGAGAGCGATGAGCTCACCCGTGCGCTTCGAGTCCTTCTCAGAGCTCTGGTTCGACGAGAGCCTCGGCGGCTGGTGTGCCCAATCCGACCGCCGCTTGGCCAACACCGCGCTGGCGGATTTTGCGATCTGCGTCTTCCTGATCTGGACCGCTGAGGGCTGGCTGCTGTACGCGCTGCTGTCGGTGGTCGTTCTCTCGCTATTCGCGCTGGCCATCGTGTCCCGGGGTGCAGCACTCCATCCCGCCGAGCTGATCAGCGATGCGCAAGGCGTCCAGATCCGCACAGATCGGTGGCCCTGGACGGAGATCGTCGGGTTTCGGGCCGAGCCCCTGGTGGTCCTCGGCTACCTCAAGCAGCCCATCGACGAGATCAGCGCCCTGGTGGTGGAGCGAGACGGCGAGCGGGTGGCCTACGGGACCCGGGCCTCGCTGGAGCACACCCAGGCCCTGGCGGAGCAGCTGAACATCAGTCTGGAAAGCGCCTGACCAGACGGAAGCCCAGCCAGGGGGCGCGGGTGCTGGCGTCGATGCGGCTGCGCATACAGGACTCGAGCCCGGGGCCGGTCATCGCGTAGTGCCCGCCGCGCACGACCTTGGGGCCGGTGGGGCCGATGACGCCGGGAGCCTGGCCTGCGGCGATGCTCTCGCGGGACTGCCAGGGATCGCGGCACCACTCGCGGATATTGCCCGCCATTCCGCGGACCCCGTAGGGGCTGCTATCCGATGGGAATGCGTCTGGAGGGACGGGATGGGGGAGCTGTGCGTGGCTCTGCCCATAGCAGGCGAACATCGGATCGAGGCCGTTGCCCCAAGGGTAGACGCGACCATCGACGCCGCGCGCGGCTTTCTCCCACTCGAGATCCGCGGGCAGTCGCCAGGGCTTGCCGGTGGTCTGGGCGACCCACTTGGCGTAGGCATCGGCGGCCTGCCAGGGGATGTGGGCGACGGGCCACTCCGGCTTTCCGGCCAGGGGGTGGTCGGCGAGGCTGTGGCTGTGGTCGCGGCAGATGGCGAGTGCCGTGCCGTCCACCGTTCGCGGGGTGCACAGGCTGAGAAGCTTGGAGCCCGAGGCCGAGAGAGAGTCGAGGAACTGCAGGTACTGCGCCATCGACACCGGGTGGCGGTAGATGAGGAAGCCGGCGCACCAGGTCCAGGTGCGGGGCATGGCGTTGGCCTCGGCGCAGCCCCCGCAGCGGAACCACCCGCCAGGCACGTAGACCGCGCCACCCTCGAGATCGGCCTCGGTGGGCAGGACGACCGGTGTGGGTTCGGAGCTCTCGGGGCCGCGGCCGTGCCAGTGGGTGCGGCGACGCATGAAGATGGGGTAGCGCACATCGGCATGGTCGGGGTGTTTGATGATGGCCATATAGCTGCCCATTCCGAGCCGGACCTCGGTGAGGGGGGTAGCGTCCAGCTCACGCACGAACTCCGGCCACAGCCGGCGATCTTTGAGCTCGTAGCGATACAGCTCGACCGAGGCACCCGGTGGATCGGTGACCAGGGTGAGCTTGCCCTCGCCGGCCAGGTAGGAGACGAAGCGCTTGGGGTCGACCGCGCGAAGCCTCTCTGCGATGGCGGTGGCGTCCTGGTCGGCGGCCTCGAGCTTCTTGTGCAGGGAGAGCAGGTGGTCGCCGAGCAGGGTGCGGAGATCGGTGTCGTCGGGGTGGATACACAGCTGCCGGTCGAGGGCGGCGAGGTATTCGCGCTCGAGTTTATCGGCCTTGGAATCGAGCTCGACGGCCTGGTCCTGGAGGGTCCAGGCGGGCTGCTTGGCCTCGATGGGGTCGCCTGGCTGGACCTCGGCGAGCTCGAGCACGGCCTTGGCGCGGAGGAGCTTGGCCTCTTCGCGCTTCTCGCTGATGTGGGCCGGGTGATCCGCGAACTCGGCCAAGGAGGGCCCGACGGTGGGGAGATCGGCGAGCCAGCGGTCGAGATCGACGGCCACAGCGACTCCGTTGGGCTGCCGCGAGCCTGGGGCGCCCTGGGTGGCCTGCTCGAGGATGCGAATCAACGCTGGAGGGAGCTCGAAGGGGCTCTCGAGGGGGCGCCGCTGGTCGTCGATGACCGCTTTGAGCGTGGCCTCTCGGCCCACCTGGGCGAATAGGGAGGAGTGGGTGAGGGCCTCGAAGAGCATGCAGCCGAGGGCGAATACATCGCTGGCTGGAGAGAGCGGACCGCTGGGATTCCGGGCCTGCTCTGGGGAGTGGTAGGCGGGAGTTGGATCGCGCTTGGGATCGGCGAACACCACCTCGCCCAGCTCGCCGAAGACGAGGTTGTCCGACGCGAGGTTGCGCACGACGAAGCCCTGTCGGTGGGCGTTTCCGACGAAGGAGGCGGCGGCGGCCAGGCGCTGGATGAGGGAACGGAGCGCCTGCTCGCTGGGCTCGGTGTGGGCCAGGCGGATCGTTTCTTTGAAGGTCTGGCCCGACACGGCTCTCTCGGCCTCTCCCGGTGCGGCGATGGGCGTAGGGGGAAAGGTCTTGTGAGCGTCGTTCGAGCGGACGGAGGGCGGGACCGGAGGGGGCTTGGGCACCGCTCTCTCGGTGGGCTCGTCGGCGCGGGGAGGATCCCGCACGAACTGAGTGCCGGCCATTCCCGGCGGGGGCGCCTTGCGGAGCGCGAGTACCCGGAGCTCGAACTGATCGGACTCCGGAAGTTCGCACACCGTCGCGATCTCGCGAGCGGTGGCCTCCGGGGCGGACTGGAGCTGAGTCTTGCGGCGGAGGATCTCACGGACGACCCGTGGGTTCCATCCCAGGCGCTCTGCGGTGGCGCCCAGTCGGGTCTCGAACATGTCCATGGGGTTTCTCCGCGGGGAGCATATCGGAGTGCCCCCACCGCCGAAACCCTCCGCCATTTTGTGCCGAGCAGAGAGGGTTGAATGTCGCGTCTGCTGGCGGTTCCCGTGTCGATTCCGCCGTGGTCAGCGCGGGACCGTCCCGGCCGCGGACCCGTGGCGGACGGATGCGGTCGATCTGTCGGCCTACGCGGGCGAAGACGATGTGCCGCTGAGTTCGGTCGATATCTACGGGTCCATCGATGGGGGGCCGGCCAGCCTCTACACCTGGTGCGGCTGCTCCGCAGGCGGGCCCTCGGGACTCTGGTTGGGGCTCGTGGGCCTGATGCGCGTGGTGTGGCGCCCAGAATATCGGAAACGATAGTAGAATATCGCCTGGTCTCGAGCCCCTCGATGATTCCTCTGGTTTTCCCGTCCTGAGACTTCGGCACGGAGCTTGCATTCTCCACAGGAATGCAGGAGTCGCCTAATGGACCAAGGCGCACCTAAAACGAGAGTTTGAGCGGAGGTGTCTCGAGAGAGGGCGTGGTGTGAGAGTCTCGAACCGGATGGTTGCGGATGCACCGAAACAGCCGGAAGGCCAAGTAGGGAAGCGCGTTTCCAAGGGGAGAGAACACCCGGGGTAGTGCCTGGGTCATCCACGCTATGCGGGTTCGAGCCCCGTCTCCTGCATCCTCTTTCCAGTCGGGAAGTGGGCCGGTATGGTGGGCGACCGGAGGTCCTTCATGTCGCTGTCCAGGGTTCTTGTTGTGTGCGCGTTTCTTGCGCCGGGTGCTGCGTTTTCCCAGGTCTCACAGGGCGGAGACCCCTTGGAGCTCTCCGGGGTGTTCATCGACAGCGCCCCGCGACACCGCCTGCCGCCGGTGGATCTCGCGCCATTCCGGATCGAGGACGTCCGCAACGAGGGCCGAAAGGACATACCGTTCCGCTTCGGCGCCAAGATCGCGGTCGATATCGGGCTCAAGAACAGCGGCCAGTGGACGGAGCTTGCAGATGGGAGCTCGGTCTGGCGGCAGGCAGTGCGCTCGCCGAACGCGCTGTCGCTGAACTTGATCTTCGACGAGTTCGAGCTCCCCCGGGGCGCCGAGCTGTACATCTACACGCCGGGTGCTCGGTTCGTGATGGGCGCCTTCACCGAGGCAAATAACCAGTCTACGGGGTCTTTTGCGACGGATCTGTTGCCGGGCGACGAGATCGTGCTCGAGTACCACGAACCCGCATCGGTGGCCTTCGAAGGTCGACTTCATCTGTCCACGGTCACCCACGGGTACCGCAAGGCTCCATTCGAAGACCAGAACAAGGCGCTCAACGACTCGTTCAGCTGCAACAACAATATCAACTGCCCGGTGGGCTCGGCATGGCAAGACCAGAAGCGGTCGGTGGTGCTCACCCTGGTCAATGGCGACGGCTGGTGCACTGGGGCCCTGGTGAACAACACCGAGACCCCCGGCTTCCCCTACTTCCTCACAGCGGACCACTGCCTGCCCGGCGCCAGCTTGTCGAACTGGGTCTTCCGCTTCAACTTCGAGTCTCCGACCTGCGCCAATCCCACGGTGCTGCCGGGCCCCTACGACTCGCTCAATGGGGCAACCCTGCTAGCCAACCGCGCGGGCACGGACTTCGCGCTGCTGCAGCTCAACCAGAGCATTCCGTCCAGCTATGGCGCCTACTTCGCGGGCTGGGATCACTCCGGAACCACGCCACAGCGTGCGGTGGGCATCCACCATCCCGTCGGGGATATCAAGAAGATCAGCTTGGAGAACAGCGCGCTGAGCTCCAGCACCTACCAACCAGGGGTCACCGACAACAACGGCCACTGGCAGGTCAACAGCTGGGACGATGGCACGACGGAGGGCGGCAGCTCGGGCTCTCCGCTTTTCGACGCCAACTCGGGTCGGATCGTCGGGCAGCTCAATGGGGGCGGCTTCGGCTGCAATGTGACGGACGAGTACGGCAAGTTCTCGGGCAGCTGGGACACCGGCAATAGCGCTGCAACCCGACTGCAGGACTGGCTCGATCCGTCCGGCATCGGGGGGACGGGGATCGATGGATACGACTCCAACCAGCCCACGGGACCGGATGATGCCTCGGTCAGCGCGCTGCTCGCTCCGGTGGACGGGGGCATCGTCTGCCCCGATGTGGCGGTCGATGCGCAGCTCACCAACCGGGGCAGCAACACGCTGGTCTCGGCCGATCTGCGCTGGAGTGTGGACGGGGGCGCCGAGCAAAATGGCGCGTCCTGGACGGGCTCCTTGGCCCCTCTCGCTGCGGACACGGTCTCCTTCACCGCGACGCTGAGCCCGGGGGTCCACGACCTCGAGGTGCGCTCCAGCAATCCCAATGGGGTCGCCGATAGCACCCCCGGAAACGATGCTTCTATCTCGAATATCCTCGTGCTCGACGACACCCCGACCTTCCCCCTCTCCGAAGGCTTCGAGGGAGCCTTCGAGCCCAACCGCTGGCTGAACCTGGACTTCGACGGGGTGGAGGCCTGGCAGCAGACCAACGCCGCCGCTGCATCGGGTACCAACAGCGCGGCGATCAACAACCTCGACCAGAACTTCGCCGGAGAGGAAGACTGGCTCATCACAGAGTTCGTCGACATCCCCGCCTCCGGCACGACGGAGCTGAGCTTCGAACTCGCCTACGCCCGCTACAACGCAAACTACTTCGATCGCTTGATCGTCGCGGTGTCGGACGACTGCTCCGCGAACTACACGATTGTCTACGACCGCGAGGGCACCGCGCTTGCGACCGCTCCGGATGAGACGGATGTGTTCGTTCCCAACCCGGGGGACTGGCAGACCCAGACGGTCGATCTGTCCGCCTGGGCGGGCAGCAGCGTGCAGGTCGCCTTCGTCGGGATCAGCGGCTACGGCCAGTGGATCTACATCGACGATGTGGCGATCGACACCCTCGGCGGGGGAGGGGACGCGGACACGGACGCCGATACCGATGCGGACACGGATGCGGACACGGACGCGGATAGTGACGCCGATAGTGACGCCGATGCGGACACGGACGCGGACAGCGATGCCGACGCGGACAGCGATGCCGACGCAGACACAGACAGCGATGCGGACACGGATAGCGATGCCGACGCGGACAGCGATGCCGACGCGGACACGGACAGCGACGCGGACACGGACAGCGACGCGGATGCCGACACGGACACGGACAGCGACACGGATAGCGATGCGGACACCGACACCGCCTCGGTGACCACGGCCGATACTGGGGCTCGCGATACGGGGGGGACCGATACCGGTTTTGCGGACACGGACACGGACACGGACGCCGACAGCGACACGGACGCCGACAGCGACACCGATACGGACAGTGACACGGACACGGACACGGACACGGACGCCGACAGCGACACGGACGCCGACAGCGACACCGACAGCCCCCCACCGCCCGATACCAGCGACGATGATGGGAAAGGTTGCGGGTGTTCGAGCTCGAGTCCAGCGACGGGAATGGGGGCGGCTGTATCAGCTCTGTTCGGGGTTCTACGGAGGCGCTGAATCCGGTCTGGGGAAAGAACCGACGCCCTGCAACCGAATGACTCTGGCGTTCGCGAATGTTCCGGCTATCCTGCTGGTTGGAGGTTCGAGCTATGCGCATGAATCCACTGATCGTCGTCTTCGCCCTCGCTCCCATGAGCGCTCTCGCCCAGGTCACCCCTGCGGTGCCATTCTCCGGAGACTTCTCCGAGGGCTTCGAGTCCAATACCGTCGGACAGGTCCCTCCTTTCAGGATTTTCTCGGACAATGCGGACTTCGTATTCGGTGATCCCGGGCAGGCTCTGGTCACCGACGGTGGCGTGCGAACTGGCGCGCTCACATTCCTGATCGACGATGGGTTCGACCTCCAGACGGTGGAGGTCTGCGCGGACTTCGATGCCGATGGCTCCGCCTTCGGGGGCTACTGGCGACGTTTCGGGTTCAGCTCCTTCGACGTCTTGTTCTACGACGCCTCCGGCGCGCTGATCGGCTCGGACGTCGTGGATGACACCACTGCCAATGTCTATGAGTGGCGGGGTTGGGATGTGAGCCCAGCCTTCCGTCGCGTGTGTGTGAGCACCCTTGGGGGCTTGGCCCGTATCGACGACCTCGAGGTCTCGCTGGCGGTGGCCGGCGACGCGGACACCGATGCCGACACGGATAGCGACACGGACACGGACACGGACACCGATTCGGACACCGACACCGATGCGGATGCCGACACGGACGCGGACACAGACGCCGACGCGGACACGGACAGCGACACGGACACGGACGCGGATACGGATAGCGACACGGACACGGACGCTGACGCGGATACGGATAGCGACACGGACACAGACACGGACGCTGACGCAGACACGGACGCCGATGCGGATACGGACACCGGCTCCGATACGGCGTTGAGCCCTGTTACCGGAGACACGGGTAGCACCAATACCGGCATCACCGATACCGGAATCACCGCACCCGCGACGGCGGAGACTGGCACCGACACCGGTGCTGCGGATACCGACACCGATACCGACACCGATACGGACGCCGATACCGACTCCGATACCGACTCCGATGCCGATGCGGACTCCGATTCCGACACGGACGCGGACTCCGATGCCGATACGGACGCGGACTCCGATGCGGACACGGATACGGACGCCGATGCCGATGCCGACACGGACCCCGGAGAGACCGACACGGACACCGATGACGACAAGAAGGGCTGCGGCTGCTCCAGCACCTCGGGTGCGGCAGGTGGCTGGCTGCTCCTTGCCGGGCTCGCCTTGGTGAGGCGTCGGCGCTGATCAGTTGGGGCGGACCTCGAAGTCGTAGGCGTTGCACGGTGCGTACACGTAGATCTCGACCGTCACATAGGTCGACACCGTGTCGATATTGGTGATGATGACACCTTCATCGTCGGTGGTGGAGGCCTGGGTGCTGATCAGTGCGCCCCCCTCGTCATATATCCGCATGTCGATATCCCCCGCCGAGTCTGCGAAGCGAGCCCAGATATTCACGCTCTCGCTGGGGTTGAGGTCGACCTGGAACCAGTCCGGGGTCCCGGAGAGCACGCCGCGATTTAGGGTGATGGAGTTGTTGCTGGGGATGACCTCGGCATTACCCTGGGTATTATTGGTATTCGGGTCGTCCGAGCAGCCCTGGACGATCGACAGATCGTAGGTGTTGCAGCCGATGCCGCCGAAAAATTCGACCTGGGTGTAGTAGGTCTGGGTGAAGGGGCGCGTGTTGGCCCACTCGATGGTCTCGTTGTCCGTGACGCTGACCGAGGTCGTCAGCTCTGTAGCGGCGGTTTCGTAGAGCGTCATATCGAGGTCGCCCAGCGCATCGACGAAGGCGATGTCGACGGTGGCTCTCTCGCCCGGATCGAGGGAGAAAGACCACCAGTCGTCGCTGGTATCCGAGACCGTCAGGCCGAGACGGTCGACCAGGGGCAGGGCCTGTAGGATGTCGTCGTTGGGCTCGTAGAGGTCGTCGACGCAGGGGGGATTGGTGTCTGTGTCCGTGTCGGCATCTGTGTCTGCGTCGGCATCTGTGTCTGCGTCGGAGTCGGTGTCCGTGTCTGCGTCGGTATCTGCGTCTGCGTCTGCGTCTGCGTCGGTATCCGCTTGGTTGATGGCCAGCTCGAAGGCCCCGCAGTCTGGGCCGAAGCCACCGACCGAGAGCACGATCTCCTCTCCGCTGGACAGGGTGCGGTTGAACGCGGCGCGGTTGCCGACCCCCCCGTCATCATCACACTGGAGCTCGGTGCCTGAGGGGCAGTCGTGGGCGGTGAGCACGGTATCGAAGCTCGATCCGGATGTGTCGAATCGGAAGTCTCCGGCGAAGGGGGCGACCCACCGATAGGACCTCTCCGGAGAGGCGACGGTCACACAGGAGGCGTCGAAGTCGTCCAGGCCGGCGCAGGTGTCTCCGGCGACCAAGACGGACCCGGTCTGGCTGCCGAGGTCTCCATCGGGGGTGGGACAAGCATCGGCGTCTGCGTCGGTATCGGCATCTGCGTCGGTGTCCGCATCTGCATCCGTGTCGGTGTCGACATCTGTGTCTGTGTCTGTGTCGGTGTCGGCCTCACCGGTGTCGCCGATCGAAGGGGCCCGGCTCAGGCCTCCGCCGACGCAGCCGGCAAGTAAGACCGACATAATCGTGAATGGTTGCACCCGCATCAGACCTCCGCCACGCCTATGTAGCCGGTGATCCGCTGGCTCGCCTAGAACCGATAGCTCAGACCTGCTCGCGCGCCGTAGTCGGTCTTACCGGAGGCGTCCTGGCCGCCGTAGGCCTTGGCGAACCACTCGAGGTTGTCGGACTTGCTGGACACGCCCGCGCTGGCATTCCACTTGCCGTTCGTGTTGGCGTCGAAGCCGCCGGTCCACTTGGGACCCTCTCCCAGGGAACGTATATTTCCCGAGACCGACCCCACGCCTCCGTCGTTGCTGTCGTAGCTACCCTTCAATGAGGCGGCCAGATCGGGGTTGTTGTAGTTGATGCCCCCGGTGGCGAGGGTGCGATCCCCTTGCTTGAGGAGCTTGGCATTGGCCCCGAGGTTGCCCCAGCTTCCCTTGGACTTGTAGTCGGCTCCCACGGACCACTCGGGCTTGTCGAAGCGGTTCTCGCCCGTGATGCTGAACTCCTGGTTGCCGTTCTTGTATTTGGCGCCTGCTCGGAGGGCGTCGACGCCGAGATCGAGGGTACTTCCGAAGTCTCCGCCGACCATCAGCGAGGTGTTGTCACCGAGCTTGATGTCGGTGTCGATATCGTCGAGCTCCTGGTCGCTGAGGATGAACCCTGCGACGCCCGCTGCCCCGAGGCCGGCCATGGTCCACGGGCTGTTCTTGGCCCAGCCGCTGACGGTCTCCCCGAGCTGACTGTCCTTGATGGCGCCGCCGTACTCGCTGTTGACGCCGCCCTTGAGGGCGTTCTTGAACATCGTCGCCGCTTTCTTGTCTTCGGAGCTTGCGGCGTCGATGGCCTGGTCGCCGAGCCATCCGCTCGCGGAGTCGAGGCCCTTGAGCGCGTACCCATCGATCTTGTCGGGGGAAGTGGCCTTGTCGACCTGATCGAAGAGCCAGCCGCCCACCTTGTCGCCGAAGGCGCCGGTGTAGGCAGAGTTTTCCTTCATCTCCTCTTGCACGACGCTGTTGTCCTTTCCGGAGGACTGGGTGGTCTGTGTGGAGGACTGGGTGGTCGAGGTCTCGGGACCTGAACCGTTCTTGCGCGAATAGCCGGACATGATTCTCTCCTGAGGAGTGGAGGCACTCAGCATGACACGTCCTGCCCAAGCTCGCATCCATCAGACCGAGGACTACGGAGAGACCGAGATTATCACGGGCTTCTTGGGCTCGAGCCTGAGCACGTCCATGGGGCAAACCTGCACGCAGATGCCGCACTGGATGCAGGCGGAGTTGCGGTTGTCGAAGGACTGCTTCTTCTGGGCGAAGCGCTGTACATCGATGCCCATCTGGCAGAAACGGGTGCACTCCCCACAGCCGATGCACTTGTCGTTGGAGTGGATGGCCAGCCGGCCGATGTACTTGGAGAGCAGCTCCATATAGGCGCGGAGCGGGCAGAAGAACCGGCACCAGACCCGGTTGCCCAGGTACGGGTAGAAGGCCACGCCAACCACCGACGCCAGCCAGAAATCGACCATCAGCCCATACCAGTGCTCGGCGAAGACCTTGGTGTCGTACAGAGCATCCTTCTGCCAGAAGTCCCAGGCGTCGTTGAGGATCAGCAGGGTGGTGGGGATGGCGAGCAGGAGTACGATCCGACCCGCCCACTCGGCCTGCTTTGCGGTTCGACCCCGCGGCGCGAGGTGGCGCCACATATCCCCGAGGCTCTCCGCGAGACCCCCACAACCACAGAGGTAGCTGCAGAACTTCTCGTTGTTGCGCCACACGAAGAGCGGCATGGCAACGAAGCTGATGAAGGCCCCGATGCCCATCCAGCCCAGGGCGATGGAGCTCTGGGAGAACGGAGCGTCTGTGCTGACCGTGGGCCAGGTGGGCCCGTCGATGAGCGCCCAGATGTTGAGCGGCCAGGGCACCGAGATGCCGTAGAAGCGCCACGCCCGGGCTCCGCCGAACAGGTCGGCGACAAAGGGGCTCAAGTGGATGACCAGGGGGGCGAGGAGCTCGGGGATGCCGAACAGGAACAGCAGCTGGAAGCCGATGAGCATCGTGTAGCGGCGTTTTTGCACCGGGCTGGGGTACTTGCGGTAGGCGAGCACACCGAAGACCGTGATCATCACCGAGTAGGTGAAGGTGCCCCAGAAGGCGCCATCGATGGTCCGAAAGCCCAGATCGAACTGAATCAGGTGGTGCACGAACTCGAGCGGGTCGCCGGAGCCCATGGGGAAGAAGTCCCACTTGGGTGCGCCGTTCTTGAGGCCCCCCTTCATCAGATAGAACAGGTAGGTCATCAGGATGAAGCTGCTGATCCATACCGCCCGCTGAGCGGTCATCGCCCCCGCCATGCGGATGCCCAGGCGCTCGAGGAAGGGCTTGGGCAGCTGGGTGCCGATGAAGATCATCACGTCATCATTGGGCACTGAGAGGGATTCTTCGCCCCGCTTCAGCTCGACCGCGGACTCGGTGATCCGGCGGACCTGGGTGCCGAACTCTGCTCGGATCTTCCCCGCGTCGATCAGCGCTTCGATCTTCTCTCTGTTGCCGGCTTTAGCACGGTGAAAACCATTCTTCCGATAGCTTATGGTGACCCGGGCTCCCGCCTCGGCACAGGAGATCGCGGCCTCTACGGCGCTGTCTCCACCGCCGACGATGAGCACGTCTCGCTCGGCGTGGAGGGCGGGGTCGCGGAGCACGTAGCGCACCTTGTCGAGCTGCTCGCCCTCGACATCCAGCCGGTTGACATCGGCTCGCCGCCCGATGGCCAGGATGACCCGCCGAGCCCGGTAGTGGTTCTCGGAGCCTGCGGCTTCTTGGTGATCGCCGCCGTGCCGCTGGTAGTTCCCCTCGAGCCCCCCGGCTCCGACGCGGGTCTGTACCTGGAATAGCCCGTCTATCTTGGGGATATCGACGACCGCCTCGGGCTGGTGCAGCACGAGCTTGCGCGTCTCGAGGGCCTCGCTCCACCGGTCCACCAGCTCCTCTTTGCTGGAGTCCTCGAACCAGAAAGAGCCCTTGTTCTGGATGGAGTGGGGCTCGGAGAACACGAACTTCGCCTTGGGGAAGTTCTGGATGGTGTTGAAGGGGCGCTCTTTTTCGAGCATCAGGTAGGAGTAGCCCCGCTCGTGGAGAGCGAGGGCAGCACCGATGCCCGCGGGGCCGGCACCCACCACGACGACATCGAGCACAGCGGGGTCGGTCGAGGGGGAGCCGAGCTCGTCGCAGAGCGCGCAGGCCACCTCGTAGCCCTGATTGAGGGCGACCTTGATGATGGGGGCATCGGCGAGATCGCCCACGACATAGAGTCCGGGCACATTGGACTGGTGCTTTCGGTCGAGCTCTGGGAGCTCCCGAACGCCGAGCTTGGGGCTGAACTCGAAGGAGATCTTGCTGAGGTCGGGCAGGGGCACGGGAGCGTCCTCGGTGGGCCATGGGGCTGTGTGGTCTCGCACACGGAGCGGATGCTACACGAGGGGAGGGCTGGGTCCGACTTCGTCTGTATGGTGATTGCGCCCCCCACAGCTGATTCCAGACTTGATACGGTGTACCCATCGAGGGCGGCTCCCCATGGGCTGTCCCCGCCGCCGGCGCACCCATAGGGATCCGACCCCATGAAATCGACCCCGATACGGTTTGATATCGGTACCTTCGACCCCGGAGCCGCCCAGTGGATCAGAACCGATGGCAAGGTCTGCAAGCTGAGCCCGATCGAGCGTGCCTTCCTCAGCTATCTCATCGAGCACGGCGGCCAGACCCTGTCCCGTGACCAGCTGCTGCAGCAGGTCTGGGGCTACGCAGAGGGGGTTCGCAAGACCCGTGCAGTCGACAACGCGGTGCGGCGCCTGCGGACCAAGCTCGACACCGAGCAGGCGGAAGACTCGGCGATTCGTAGCATCTACGGCGGGGGCTATCGCTTCGAGGCCACGCCGCTGGATGTCGTCCAGGTCCGCGCCGATCTGCCCGTTGTACCGGCATGCGGTCTGGTGGGGCGGGATATGGATATTCGCCGGTTGGCCAACAGCCTGGCGGACCACTCCATGGTCACCCTGTGGGGTCCGGGCGGGGTCGGCAAGACCTCGCTCGCCCGTGCGGTCGTAGCGGGGGGGAAGAGCCGGTGGGTCGATCTCAGCAATGCCCACAGCGCGGATGATGTGGCGGTCACGGTCGCTCTGGCGCTGGATATCCCCCTTGCGGATCGAGCAGAGGCCACAGTCGAGCGGATCGGACGCGTGCTCAGCGCTCTCGATGGGGTGTTGGTGCTTGACAACTGCGAGCAGCTCGATGCCTCCTGTGTGCCCCTGTTTCAGTTGTGGGGCCAGGGCCTTCAGGGGCTCAGCATCCTGTTCACTTCCCGTCGTGCCCTGGGCATGGCTGGCGAGCAGCTCCAGCAGCTCGGAACCCTGGACCCCGAGTCCGCTTACCAGGTCCTCAAGACCCGAGCGCTCGAGCATGCGCCCGCCTTCGACTTCGATGAGGATGGGTCGGGCTGGCGAGGGATCGTAGAACTCCTCGACGGGCTGCCGCTCGCCATCGTGCTGATCGCATCGAGGGTCGGCATGGTGTCGGCGGAGGCGTGTCAGAAGCACCTGGAGCGCTCTCTGGGCCTGGCGCGGTCCCGCGGCGGGCGGGACTCAGGGCGGCACAGCACCCTCACTCGCTGTCTGGAGTGGTCCTGGGAGCTGCTCTCAGCGGAGCATCAGCGAGCCCTCGTGGCCCTGGGGCAGATCCCGGGCCCCTTCGACCTCGACCAGGCCGAGGCGGTGATCGGCGGCACGAATGCGCTCGAGTCGGTCGATTCCCTGGTCCAGGCCAGCTTGCTGAACCAGGCCGCAACCGGAGAGCTCGGCCTGCTCTTCGCCGTGCAGAGCTTCGTACACGCCCGGGCGAGTCGAGCCGATCGCGCCGTGCCCGAGGCGCGCCGTCGGGCCTGGCTGCTCGAGAGAGCCACCGACGCCGAGCCTCGGTGGATCGAGGCCCAGCTCGTGCCCATCGAGCGCGCGATCTGGCGAGGAGCGGACGAAGATCCGGAGGTCTGCGCCCGGTTGGCCCGCTCGCTCGGACATGCTGCCGCGTCCATCCCCACAGCGCGGCTACGGAGCCTGTACGCCATGCTGCTCGAGTGCCTGCCCAATGCCCATCCTCTGGCCCTGCACCTGCGGCTCGACGATGTCGCGATTCGACGTATTCGAGGGGGTGCCCGGCCGGATCTCGCGGACGAGACACAGGAGATCTTGGAGCTCGCCGAGCAGACCGGCGAGGTCAACGCCCAGGTCCGGTCCCAGCGCACGCTCTCCAGCCTGGCGCGCACCTCAGGGCGCCTCGATGAGGCCCGCGAGCGCTTGGAGACCGTACGAACCCTGGCATCTGAAGCGGGTCTCCATAAGGAGAGCGCCCATGTCCACAACGAGCTCGGGCTGCTGGCTTCGATGCTGGGTGAGCTGGACGAGGCCAGGCGCTGTCATGAGCGAGCGCTTCCCCTCTACCGCAAGGCCAACAGCTGGGGGGGCCAGGTGCGCACCTTCGCGAATCTCGGCAAGGTGCTGCGCAAGCAGGCCCGATACCGCGAGGCGGAGCACATCCTGACGAAGGCGCTCGGCATGCTCGACGACCGGCCCTCTATCGACCGCGGTGCTGTGCTCAGCAACCTGGGCAATGTTCAGCTCACGGGTGGCGATCCCCACGATGCATGGCAGAGTCATCACGCGGCCTGCCAGGTGTTTCGAGAGCTCGGTACCCGGCGCAAGCTGGCGATCTCTACGGCCTGCCTGGCCCTGGTAGAGCTCAAGCTGGGCCGCACCTCCGAGGGCACCGCTCGTGCGCTGGAGGTGTCGGCTATCGTCGACGAGGAGGACGATCCGAGGGCGCTCGGCGATGCCCTGGAGATCGCCGCAATGGGCTCGCTCATCCAGCGGGACCTCGACGAGGCCTGTGCTCTGCTGGACCGGGTGGATCAGCTCTACACCCGGGCGGGGGTGCTGCCTGGGCTTGCCGACGCGCTTCGCCTTCGCGCCGTCGCCAACGCTCTGATGGGGCTGCCCGAGCCCAGCGGGGTCGAGCCCTCTCACCCGTTGATTCAGCTCTCCAGGGTGCTCCGGGGCGGAGACGCGGCGAGGGATCTGCGCGACCCCGCTCTCCGAAGCGCGCTCTCCGCGGACCTCGTCGCCAGCTTATTCCTTCCACAGGTAGATGGCTCCGCCCTGCGCCTGGTCGAGGCGCAGAGCGTGTCCTGATCAGGGCACGATGACCGAGCCCGCAGCCACCCCGGTTCTTCCGTTCCCCGCCTGGGTGCCCGTGGTCCCGTTGAGTCCTCCGGCTCCACCCGAGCCGGGCTGCCCGAGCAGGAAGGTGTTGGTATTGTCCACCACTGCGGTCGTGCCCTTGATGACGACGCCAGCGCTGCCCCCTCCAGCACTACCCGACGCGCCGCCTCCACCCGCTCCCCGGCCTCCAGGTCCGCCGGAACCGCCTCGTCCACCATACGCGCTATTGGACGCGGCTCGAGCTCCGCCCGCTCCGCCCGAGCCCCCGATTCCCCCGGCGCCTCCGTCTCCGCCGTCTCCTCCGTTCCCACCATTCCCAGGGACAAAGGTATTGTACTGGAAGACCATTCCGGGCGAGGTCACGATGACGGGCACGCTTCCTTGACCGCCGTTGCCGCTCTTGCCGTTGCTTCCTGCGTCGCCCCCGGACCCACCCTGACCACCACCGCCGCCGCCGGCAGCTCCTCCGGTCGGGAGCAGGAAGCACCCTCCTCCACCCCCTCCGCCTGCGCCGATCTTGCCATCGCCCCCACTAAACCCGTTCGAGCCGGAGAGGGCCCACCAATCGACCTCCTGGGACACGACCTCTCCAATGGCCTGATCGCTCGTGGGAGTGGGGGCGTTCGCTGCGAGGGTACCGACCCCTCCGCGCCCCCCGTTTCCGCCCGCAGACGCGTAGCAGCTCGAGCCAGAGGTCTTGAATTGGCCGGCACCTCCCGAACCCCCGAAGCCGACGCTGCCGGCGTCTTGGCCGTCGGCGCCATCGTTCCCGGCGTCTCCGCCCTGCCCGCCGTCTCCGGTGCTCGTGCCGAAATTACCGTCTGGCCCGCCGTTTCCACCGGAACCTGGCTGGCCCGGTAGCCCCGTATTTCCGGGATTTCCCGCTCCCCCGTCATCGCCGTTGAAGCCATCCGCTCCGTCTTAGGAGAGGAAGCGATTGTGGTGGAAGGTCGCTGTGCCGCTCCCTCGAACCACGACCGCCCGGGTCTCGTTGGCTGCGGCCGCGATATTCAGCCAGGCGACCTCTACCCCGGATCGGTAGATGTTCAGATCCCAGTAGAGGCCGGTGGGGATCAAGGTGGGCAGGGTGCCGTCTCGTCGGAGGCCGGAGTTGTAGCCTCCGATGAGGTTGTTGGAGAGACCGGATTGTACGTCGTAGGGGGAGGCTCGGTCGAGGATGAGCACATCCCCGCCGATGCTGACCACGGTGGATCCGCCGGCGAGCGTGGTCGCCGGACAGAGCGCTGTCCCATAGAAATCCCCGAATCCTGACGAGCAGAATGTGTCGCCACCGACCCACGCGTCATCGAACAGCTCTCCATCCACCCCGTCGCAGTCCGCATCGAGGAAAGCGTCGTCTGGACGATCGATAGAGGTGGGGAGGGTGGGGTCGGTGTCGTGGCAGTCGCTGAAAGCATCGGCGAGTTGTCCCCCACAGCCCTCGACTCCGTCTACGAACTGGCCAGGGAAGTGGGAGAGCTGAACCGTGATCAGATTCATCATCTGGTTCACACTCTGGGGCCAGCCGTCCGCGCCCACTGCGATGGGCTCGGGAGAGGAGGCATCGATCAGCAGCTTGTTGCCGACCATCAGCGCCGTCACTACACCTCGGGTGGTCTCGGCCAAGGGGAGGGTGTCGGCGGGCAGGGCGGCGGGGTCGATCCGATTGCTGGCCTCCAGGACCCCCGTGGGAGCGACGTGATTCAGCACATCGAAGGTGCCTGGAGAGGTCGTCACCGGCAGCGTCATGAACGGCGTCTCCGGGGTGCCGATCAGGCCGGTGCTGAGGTCGGCTGGGTGCATGGTGATCACCGGGCGGCCGAGCACCTCGAGGTGATTCCGCAGCGCGCCCGTGCTCCCGCTGGGTAGCACGCCCTCATCGAAGATCAGCAGGTCGATCTGGGAGCCGTCCTCATACCGGGCGTTGAGCTCTCCGGTGGTGGTGGCGACGTCGACCTGGAGCCCGAGGCGGAGCGCCGCGAGGTAGGCCGGGGCGCGGTAGCCGGTTGGGGTGACGACCAGGGCCCGGACCGGGGAGCCTCCAGCCGTCCACCCGACTCCATCCCCATCGGAGTCCTGCAGGCAGGCCTCGATGCCATCGCAGTCTGAATCCACCCCATCTGCGGCGAAGTCGAAGGCGCTGGGATTGATCGAGGCCTCGGAGTCGTCACAGTCATCGCCGAGCACGACGTACCCGGTGGGCTGAGTGCAGCTCGAGACGGTGAGCAGGGGGTCTCCATGCCCATCTCCGTCCGCGTCGAGGTACCACTCGGTGACCCCGGCATTGTCGTCCACGATGTTGTTGCAGTCGTTGTCGAGCCCGTCGCAGATCTCGGGTGCGCCGGGGTTGACGGTGGCCAGCGTGTCGTCGCAGTCGTTGGGAGCCGCGGTGTACCCGATGGGCTGGCTGCAGGCGTCGACGCGGGTATTGCTCAGCCCATAGGAGTCGCTATCCCCGTCGAGGTAGAAGGGGGTGCCGTCGATGGGGTTGTCATCGGTGGCGCCGCTGCAGTCGTCGTCGACTCCGTTGCAGACCTCGGGCTGGCCCGGAGCCACCGCGGCGGTGGTGTCGTCGCAGTCTCCGGAGAGGGTCACATAGTCGAGGGGGGCGCTGCAGGCGTTGGCGGTCTGGGTCCCCCCGAAGCCGTCGCCATCGCTGTCGTAGAAGTAGGTGGAGCCGTCGGTCGGAGCATCGTCCACGAGGGTGTTGCAGTCATTGTCGAGCCCGTCGCAGATCTCCGTACCTCCGGGGTAGACCTGGCCGGTGGTGTCGTCGCAGTCGTCAGCATCCGCCACATGGTTGGCGGGGACAGAGCAGGCGTTCCGCGGCGAGGCCGGGTCTCCGTGGGTGTCGCCGTCCGCGTCGCGGTACCAGGTTGGGGCATCGATTGCGCTGTCGTCATCGATGATGGTGTTGCAGTCATTATCGAGGTTGTCACAGCGCTCGGGGGCGCCTGGATTCACGTTGAGCAGGGAGTCGTCGCAGTCTCCGCCGATCGCCGCGTAGCCGCTCGGGAGCTGGCAGGAGAGCGTGGTCGAGGCGTCATTGCCGAATCCGTCACCATCGAGATCGGCGTAGAAGGTGCTCGTCCCGGTGGCGTAGTTGTCATCGACCACGGTGTTGCAGTCATTGTCGACCCCATCGCAGGTCTCGGTGGCGTTGGGGTTGATCGCACCCGAGGTGTCGTTGCAGTCGCTGCTGTTGGCGACATAGCCCGTGGGCTGAGAGCAGCTCTCCATAGTGGTGCTGGGCGTACCGAAGCCGTCTCCGTCGCTGTCCAGGTACCAGGTCGAGACGGCCGTGTTGTCGTCGATCTGGCCATTGCAGTCGTTGTCGAGCCCATCGCAGAGCTCAGGGGCTCCCGCGTAGACGACATCGGAGCTGTCATCGCAGTCCAGAGCGGCGTCGACCAGCTGACGGCCAGAGCCGGCACAGACGATATCGGAGCTGGGAGGGGTCGCAGCGTTGGTCCGGAAGCCATCGTTGTCCAGGTCTTCGTAGCACTGGGCGAGCCCGTCGCAGTCCGCATCGACCCCGCCGCCGATTCCCTCGGAGGCACTGGGATTCACGGATGCGTCTGAGTCGTTGCAGTCTCCGGTTGGGGCGCTCCCTGGAGCCTCGGTGGGGTTGGTGCAGCCCAGATCGACGGTGTCGATCAGGGTCTCGGTCCGGAACCCGTCCGCATCGGCGTCGATGTAGCAGCTCGCGGTGCCGTCGCAGTTGGCATCGAGACCAGTCCCGGCGGCGTCGAGCTCCCCGGGGTTGATGAACGCGTTCGAGTCGTCGCAGTCACCACTGGGTACGGTGCCCAGTGCGGTGCCGGGGTCGGCGCAGTCGGGAGTGAAGGAGAGGGTCTCGGTGTCGATGCGGAAGGCATCCTCATCGCCATCCACGAAGCAGGCGTACCCGCCGTCGCAGTTCTGATCGAGCCCGGAGCCGGCGGTCTCGGTCGCGCCGGGGAAGGTCGTGGGGTCGGAGTCATCGCAGTCATCGGCAGCTGCGCTCGCGGGGGCCAGGCCGGTCTCGGTGCATATCAGGTCGTTGGAGGCGACGATCTGGTCGGTCCTCACGCCGTCCCCATCGATATCCGCGTAGCAGAGCTCGACATTGTTGCAGTCCTGGTCGACTCCATCCCCGACCTGCTCCACAGCGCCCGAGAAGATGGTGCCGTCGGTGTCGTCGCAGTCGCTGGAGTTGGACACATGCCCGGCGGGTGGAATGCAAGCGAACACGGGTGATGCAGCCTGATCTCCCTGCCCATCTCCATCGGTATCGGGCCAGAAGTTCACGCTCGCGGTGTCATTGTCGATCACCGTGTCGCAGTCATTGTCGGCGTTGTCGCAGATCTCGGGGGCGCCTGGGTAGGTGCCCGGTGCGTCGTCGTCGCAGTCGGTGCTATCGGTCACTCTCCCAGTCAGGGGGGAGCAGGACGAGGTACCGGTGGCGCCGAGCTCTCCGAACCCATCGTTGTCCGTGTCCGGGAAGTAGTCTTCGAAGATCAGCCCATCGTCGACCGTGCCGCTGCAGTCGTCGTCGACTCCATTGCAGAGCTCGGTCGCGGACGGTGAGAGAGCGGAGTCGCCGTCATCGCAGTCGTCAGGGTTGGTGACGTACCCGAATGGGACGATGCAATCGACGACCTGGACGAGCGGGTCGCCATAGCCATCCTCGTCGAGGTCGCGGTAGCTCACCTGGGGAAGAGCACCGCCGCAGGGATCGGGGAGAGCGGTGTCTCCGGTGTCTGTGTCTGTGTCGGCGTCCGTGTCTGTGTCGGCGTCCGTGTCTGTGTCCGCATCGGCGTCCGAATCGGTGTCGGCGTCCGAATCGGTGTCGGCGTCCGAATCGGTGTCGGCGTCCGAATCGGTGTCGGCGTCCGAATCGGTGTCGGCGTCCGAATCGGTGTCGGCGTCCGAATCGGCGTCTGTGTCCGCATCGGCGTCCGTATCGGTGTCGGCGTCCGTATCGGTGTCGGCGTCCGTATCGGTGTCGGCGTCGGCGTCCGTATCGGTGTCGGCGTCCGTATCGGTGTCGGCGTCCGTATCGGTGTCGGCGTCCGTATCGGTGTCGGTGTCCGTATCGGAGTCGGCGTCCGTATCGGTGTCGGTGTCCGAATCGACCTCGGTGTCCGTGTCCGTGTTCTTGCAGCCGGGTCCGAGGGCCAGGGCGAGGGCCAGGATGGTGCGAGTGAGTGTGATGCTCTTCATCGGATGCTCCGTGGTGGACGCGGTTGCCGGATGACTACCCGGATGATTCACCGTATGAGCGTGGCCTCGGAAGACTGTCGCAACATTGTCGCAACCCCGGTGAGGGGCGACCGCGCCACGCCGAATCTTCGGGAATGGGAACGTGACAATCTCGGCACAGTGGCCTGGCGCCCGAGGTGATATCGGTGCGGTCTGGAGGCCCCATGAGAGCCCTGATCGCGCTGTCCTTCCTCACCCTGTTGTTCGCACCTGGCTGCAAGAAGTCCGACGACCCGCCCGTCGACACGGACACGGACACCGACACCGACACCGACTCGGACACGGATACCGATACCGACATCGACACGGACACGGACACGGACACCGATGCCGACGCGGATACCGACGCCGACGCCGATGCCGATGTGGCTGTGGTCGAGACCTGCGCCAACTCCATCCCGGCCCCGCCGAACGGAGAGCTCTGCAGCGTCAGCGGCGATCCGGCCACCGCGACCCACATCCTGATCCAGGGCAATGTGCTCAACGATCTGGTGGCCTACGAAGCGGGCGAGGTCCTCATCGAGCGCGGTGATAATGGGCTGATTCAGTGTGTGGGCTGCGACTGCGCCGCCCAGGCGCCGGCCGAGCTCCTCACCCTCAGCTGCCCCGATGGTGTGGTCTCTCCCGGGCTCATCAACAGCCACGACCACATCCGCTACAACAACTTCTCGCCCATCGACCACGGCGATGAGCGCTACGACCACCGCTCCGACTGGCGGGTCGGGGCCAACAACCACACCGAGCTCAACACCTTCAGCGATAGCTCCCGTGAGGGCTTGCTGATGGGCGAGATTCGCATGCTCCTCGGCGGCGCGACCAGCATCGCGGGCTCGATCTCGAGCGTGAACGCTCAGGGCCTCATGCGGAACCTCGATCGCTCCGAGTACAACGAGGGGCTCGGTGGCTGGGAGGTCGGCTACGCCACCTTCCCCCTCGGCGATACCAGCGGCGACCAGTACGCCACGGGCTGTAGCAACTACAATATCGACCCCGACTTCGTGCTCGAAGACCGCATCTATCTGCCCCATATCGCAGAGGGCATCAACGACTTCGCCAACAACGAGTTCCACTGCTTGTCGGACTCCGCGGCCTCGGTCATGCTTTCGCCCATAGGCGGAAATTCTTGGGAGCTGAAGCCGATCTGGATCTCGTAGACTTCTACGTGATGAGAGTGGAATGTTGAAGGAGGACATGGCCAGATCGGGTATGG
>Ga0316208_1000620_pt1 | contig 40395 bp, 34 predicted proteins | sample 3monopyrite_MG_FD_204944 | JGI IMG/M metagenome (GOLD analysis project Ga0316208, IMG submission 204944) | Microbial mat bacterial communities from mineral coupon in-situ incubated in ocean water Damariscotta River, Maine, United States -... | ecosystem: Environmental > Aquatic > Marine >...
GAAATTGTAGCCAATTACAGCAAACTCTTTTGCATGTTCGGGGTAGGCTGCCATTATGGTCTCAACGTTTTTGGGAGTTCTACATCGGTCTTTTCTACCTACAACCACCAATTCGCCATTGCTCATAAAATTGAGTTGATACTGCAAAAATTCGTTGGTCGTAAAGACATATTTAACGCCTTCAGCCTTGAATTTCCTGATAAGCTTAATCATAACAGCTTCATCATTTTTGATTTGCTTGTCAACTTCTGTCAAAGACATGTTCACAAACGAATACTTGTTGAAGTTGGGTAAAGTAGCTAGTCCCATCAGACTCAGAATAACGGCACTTCCAAGAATTACTTTCTGTATGTTTTTGTTGTCCAATTCGCGGTAAACAGCAACAATGGTAAAAAGTGCAAACCCAAAGAATGGAAGTAAATACCTCGGTTCTGATTTCACCAAGAAACCAGAGAAGGAAAACAAAGAAGCTAATACCAATGCTGCCGATAAGTTCAGTTTTCGGGTTTTTACAAGACTGTAAATAGCAATAGCTGCAATGATTAAAAACACAACCAAGCTGATGGTTGCGTAGGATTGATTACTTGGCTCGTAGCTCGTAGAAAGGAAATAGTTTCCGCCAAGCGTTTTTAGTAGCAATTCTGGAATTTCACCAATCTGTTCGAGACGTTTTCCAATGTTTGGCATTGGTTTACTATAAATGGTTTCAATGGTTGATTTGATGTAGAAGAAAACAGCCAACGGAATGGTAGCACTTCCAACAAACACACTTCCCGACTTTACCTTTTCAGCAATGGAGGTTTCCTGTTTCCAAATGGCATAACCAATAATTGGAAGCATACATGGAAGCCAAATGGGTTGCGCTTCGTAAATTAAAGCCAATGAAATTCCAACAATTGCCCACACACCAAGGCTTATTTTGCTTTTAAATTGAGTTAAGAGAAAGAGAATGAGAGATGCGAAAAAGAAACTGGTCAGGTATCCGCCTCTAGCTTTCATGGACCACACAAGCCAAGTTGGAGATAAGATAAAAACAGCGGTAAATAATGCTGTTGCCAGTTTGTTTTTATTGGTGAGATTGAAAAATGACAACGCCATAAACGATACAGAACCAGACCATAATAGCAGCATTGGAATTTTTATGGCCAGCATAGTTGTTCCAAAAACCAGAATGCCAATGCTTATCAATAGTGCTTCAATTATTGATAGCCCATAATTCTGTCCGTAGAAGTAGAGCGGGAAGTTTCCATCAAGCACATCTAAACCCATAAGTGCTACAATGGCTTCATCTCCATCTGCAAAAAACACGTTGGAGTTGACGAACAGTAACCGAGTTAGGAAGCATGCAATTATGGTTAACAGAATGATGATGGAGTTGCTTTTCACAGGAATTGGTTTAGCCGTTTCTAACGAATCCGAAAAATACTATTTGAAAATAACCGAGTGATGATTGTGAGGAAAACACAGATTGGATTTTTCACTTCGTGTTTTCTGCGTTCGCGCATCATTCCGAGTGAGGTACGAACCGAGGAATCTGTTTAGCTGCAGATTCCTCCGCTACGGTCGGAAAGACGTACCTCTTAAAATTGTTCAATTTATCAAGTGTTTGTTTTTCAAAAAGAAATTTATCTTTGCACTCCCGTTTTCGGGAAGGTTCTTACAAATTATGCGGATGTGGTGAAATTGGTAGACACGCTAGACTTAGGATCTAGTGCCTTACGGTGTGTGGGTTCGAGTCCCTCCATCCGCACTTAAGAAAAAGGGAACTGCTGAAAAGTAGGTCCCTTTTTTTGCAAATAACAGGTTATAAACAAATTGATGAGTACAATGAATATTACCAAAGAGAGCATTGACGAGCTGAATGCACGGGTAACAATCAAGTTGCAACCTTCTGATTATCAGCCATTGGTGGATAAAACGTTGAAAGAGCATGCACGCAAGGCAAATATGCCAGGGTTTCGTCCTGGAAAAGTGCCAGTTGGTATTGTGAAGAAAATGTATGGCTCATCTATTTTGGTGGATGAGGTGAATAAGATACTCGGCAATCAATTGTACGAATACATCGGAAACGAGAAGTTGGAGATTCTAGGAAATCCACTTCCTTCTGAAGAAGTGAAGCCAGTTGCGGATTTCGAAAACCCTGCTGATATGGAATTCACTTACGATCTTGGTCTTGCTCCAAAAATTGAGTTGGATCTTGGTAAGAAATTCAAGTTCGATTATTTCAAGATTGAGGCGACTGAAAAGGATATTGAGAATTCGTTAGAGAACATTTCTAAGCGTAGTGGTGAAATGGTTGATTACGATACAATTGCCGATAATGACTTGGTAAAGGTTCAATGGGTTGAGTTGAACGAGGACGGAAGCATCAAGGAAGGTGGCGTTATGAATAGTTCTAGCGTTGCTCTTGATAAATTGAATGACGACCTTAAAAAGCAGTTGATTGGGAAGAAATTGGAGGAAAGCTTAACGGTTGATTACCGTGAATTTTCTGAAAATGATACCGATTTGGCTGCCATGCTTGCATTGACGGTTGAAGAGCTTCAAAATGTAAACGGAAGCTTCAAGATTACGATTGAGAAAATTCAGCGTTTGAAAGAGGCTGAGTTGAACGAGGAGCTTTTTAAGAAAGTGTATCCTGATGGTTCTGTGACTAGCTTGGATGAAATGAAGGCGAAAATCAAAGTTGATTATGCTGCTTATTTCGACCAAGAAAGCGACAAAAAGTTGAAGAACGATATGGTTATCGACCTTTTGAAGAATACCAAGGTTGAGTTACCAGATGAATTTTTGAAGCGCTGGTTGACTACTGTAGGAGAGCAAAAATCCACTAAAGAACAAGTGGAGCAGGAGTACCCGAACTACCGCGATGGTTTGAAGTGGCAGTTGATTCAGAACAAAATTATCCGCGAGAAGGATATTAAAGTTGAGACCGATGAGTTGAAAGCTGGTATTCGGCAGCAATTGTTAAATCAGTTTGCACACTACGGAATGCAGCAAGCGGATGATGAAATGATGGACGACATGGTTGAGAAGTTCATGAAGCGCGAAGATGAAGTTCGCAAGATGAATGATCAGATTTACGACCAAAAAGTAATGGACCTTGTTAAAAGCATGGCTACACTGACTGAAAAGAAGGTGAACAGCGAAAAGTTCTACGAAATGGCATCAAAAGAGAATGGCTAAGAACAATTAGCAGTTAACAACTGTCTTGTCTTATGAATGCCGCGTATTGCCATTAATTGCGATATTCGGCATTCATCGTTTTAACACATAAGTAGCAGACATAAATGGACGGTAACGAATTTAGAAAGTACGCAACGAAGCACAGAGGAATTAGCAGCACTACGTTTGATAGCGTAATTGGCTCAATGACTCCATATATTATAGAAGAGCGTTCGTTGAACGTAGCTCAGATGGATGTGTTTTCACGTTTGATGATGGACCGAATCATTTTTCTCGGTACAGGAATTGACGATACAGTTGCAAATATTATTCAAGCACAACTTCTCTTTTTGGAGAGTGCGGATAACAAGAAAGACATTCAGATTTACTTGAACTCGCCAGGAGGTTCTGTTTATGCAGGCTTGGGTATTTACGATACCATGCAATATATCGCACCAGATGTGAGTACTATATGCACAGGAATGGCGGCATCTATGGGAGCAGTTCTTTTGTGTGCGGGTGCAACAGGTAAAAGAACTGCGTTGAAACATTCTCGAGTGATGATTCACCAACCTTTAGGTGGAGCACAAGGACAAGCCTCAGATATTGAGATTACTGCTCGCGAAATTGCGAAGTTGAAAAAGGAGCTTTACGATATTATTGCGAATCATTCTGGACAGACCTACGACAAGGTTTGGGCAGACTCAGATCGTGATTATTGGATGACGGCAGACGAAGCAAAAGCCTACGGAATGATTGATGAGGTTCTCGTAAGAGGGAAATAAGCCGTAAATTGAAACCTAAATTGGCTCAGGAAACCAGTAATAAGGAATTGTATTGAAGATGAAAGCAAGTAAAGAAAAGGATAATATAAAGTGTTCGTTTTGCGGGCGCGATAAGCAAGATACCGCTGTGCTAATTGCAGGAATTAACGGACACATTTGTGATCGCTGTATTGCACAAGCATATCAGATTGTAAACGAAGAGTTTGCAAGCAAGCAGGATAAAAACCTCAACCAATCGTTGAATGTTCTTAAGCCAATTGAAATTAAAACATTCTTGAACGATTTTGTGATTGGACAAAATCAGGCTAAGAAGGTTTTGGCGGTTGCTGTTTACAATCATTTCAAACGTCTGGTGCAGAAGCCTGAAAAGGAGAACGAAGATGTTGAAGTTGAAAAATCAAACATCATTCTTGTGGGGCGAACGGGAACTGGTAAAACACTTTTGGCAAGAACCATTGCTAAAATGCTCAACGTTCCTTTTTGTATTGCTGATGCAACGGTTCTTACAGAAAGCGGGTATGTTGGCGAGGATGTTGAAAGCATATTAAGCCGCTTGCTTCAAGCTGCCGATTACGATCAAGCTGCTGCCGAAAAAGGAATTGTATTTATTGATGAAGTGGATAAAATTGCCCGAAAAGGTGATAATGCTTCTATTACTCGTGACGTTTCGGGTGAAGGCGTTCAGCAAGGTTTGCTGAAACTTTTGGAAGGTTCGGTGGTTAATGTTCCGCCACAAGGAGGAAGAAAGCATCCAGAGCAGAAAATGGTTCCAATTGACACGAAGAACATTCTATTTGTTTGCGGAGGAGCATTCGATGGCATAGAGAAAATCATAGCCAAGCGTATGAAAAAGCAGACTATTGGTTATGCATCTCATACAGATAAGGAGGAGATTGACGAGGAAAATCTTCTTCAATATATATCGGCTCAGGACATTAAGAATTTTGGACTGATTCCTGAATTGATTGGACGATTGCCCGTTGTCACACATTTGAATCCGCTGGATGCTGATGCGCTTAAGCGTATCCTTACCGAACCAAAAAATGCATTGACAAAACAGTACAAGAAGCTGTTTAAGATGGATGGCATCGAACTTGAGATTGAAGAAGCCGTACTCGATTTTGTTGTTGAAAAAGCAATGGATTTCAACCTCGGAGCACGGGGTCTGCGTTCCATCTGCGAAGCCATCTTAATCGATGCAATGTTTGAGCTTCCATCTTCGGACGACAAGCATATTACTATTACACGAGATTACGCAGAAGATAAACTCTCAAATTCTACTGTTAATAAGTTGAAAGCAGCTTAATTTGAATTCGTCTGTGGCTTAATTGGTTAAGAGAAACTGTTCGTTAAAATTCACCAAATAGAGTTTTTCTGAAGCGCGAGTTATGGCAGTGTAAAGCCAGCGGACGTATTCCGTTCCTACCATTTCCGCAGTTAAATAACCTTGGTCTACAAATACAGCTGGCCATTGCCCACCTTGTGCTTTGTGGCATGTAATTGCGTATCCGAATTTTATTTGAAGGGCGTGCAAATATGGGTCTTGGGCTATTTTCTTGGCCTGCTCAGATGCTGGCGTAATATGCGCGTAACTTAAACAGACCGAATTATATAACTGCTCATAATCTGCATCGGGTAAAGAAGGCGCTTCCACGTGTAATGAATTCAGGAGCAATTTTACGTCTAATGAGTCTTCGGTTGGGTAATCCATTAATCGAACTGTTGCATTCACAAATCGAAAACCAAACATTTCTTCTGTTGCTCCTAATCGCATAATTTCAATCATATCGCCATTGGCAATAAAACCCGCACCTGAACCCTTCGGTAACCAATAATAATTATTCTTCACCACCATCAACTTATCGGTTGAGGCAATTTCATCCTCCATATACTTTATGCGAAGTCTAATTTGATGGTTGAATTGATTCGCGCTTTTATTGGAACGCGTAATCACCATGGCAAAATCTTCTCCGTATTGGCTGTATGCAGCATTCAATTCATCTTCCAATTCTAACATATCAATCACTCGAATATCTGGGAAATTGATTCTGAGAGCGATGTTTGATTCTCCAGCCATTAACAGATTGCGCAATTCGGTGGCGTTCGTCAGAATTCCAGAGTCCGCTTCCTGACGGACAACCTCTCGTAATTCGTGCTGCATTTCAGGCTCAAACTGAAAATTAGTTTGCAGTACTTTGCCATCTAAAGCAGGACTGTCTGCGGAACCCACAGGAGGTAATTGAGCAGTATCACCAATAAGTATAAGCTTGCAGTCCTTCCCTTCTTCCATGAATTTCATCAGGTCAGAAAGTAGATTTTTAGACTGAATTCTTCCTGATCCTGTGTCTCGAGCCAATGAAATCATGGATGCTTCGTCTACTATAATCACAGCATTTTTGCCACGGTTTTGTCGCAAAGCAAACCGAATATTTCCGAATTCATCTGTAGTTATTTGATAGATGAACTTGTGGATAGTAAATGCCCGTTGCTGTGTGTAGGCTGCCAGCACTTTTGCTGCGCGACCTGTTGGGGCAAGCAATGCATATTTTCGGTTCATGGCTTGGAGCGTTTTAACAACGCTTATTACCATCGAAGTTTTTCCTGTTCCAGCGTATCCGCGCAGTAGAAAAACTTTTCCAACATTCTTTTCGGTAAGAAATTCCGAAAGTCGATAAACGAATCCTTCCTGCCCAATAGTAGGCTTAAAAGGAAGCTCAGAAATGAGCTTATCGTATGTGGTTTTTGAAGTCTCCAAAATTGGCCGTGGCTAAATTACAATTGGTCGGCTTTAAAAAGTCAGTCGTCTAAAATCGGGGTGTCGTTTGTCGATAACAGCGTCAAAAAGCTAACACCAACGCTGTTTGCTAGGTTAAACCATCTCAGACCAGAAACCTCGATATGAAAAAAATTATACTTCCATTACTGATAATTGGATTTACAACAGCCTCATTTGCACAGAATGTGGGAATTGGATCTACCAACTTTACACCTAATTCAAGTGCCTTACTTGAGTTGAGGTCAACAACTTCGGGCTTTTTGATGCCAAGAATGTCGTCATCCCAAATTTCTTCCATTTCTGGACCAGCTGAAGGATTGCTGGTTTACCAAAATAACGGAACCAAAGGCTTCAAATATTACGATGGTTCGAGTTGGATGCCGTTTGGAGGAGGCGGTAACGCGGATAATTTTGGTGACCACACCGCTACAGAAAACATTCAATTGAATGATTTCTGGTTGAGCAATGACGGTGGAGATGAAGGAATAAAAATTACTGATGACGGAAAAGTTGGTTTTGGAACTGCCGATCCAGCCTTTCAATTTCATTTGTCGGGAACTGGAGTGAACAGTGGGCCAATTACCCCAACGGATCAAATATTGGCAAGATTTGAGCAAAGTGGTGCCGCAAAAGGGGGCGGTATTCAAATTAAAGGTTACCGTGCGATAAATAATGTATCGGCCTTTGTTGATTTGATTAACTATGACAGTAATGTTTCTAACGAATATATTATGAGCCGAATTGCTGGCCTCACTGAAGATAATGGTGAAAAGGGTGCGATTGTTATGTACACAAACTCTGGTGGAACTGATGATGCTGGTCTTACCGAAAAAGTACGTATTACATCCGATGGTAAAATGGGGATTGGCGTTACCAATCCAACCACTGCGCTTGATGTTAACGGGCAAGCCTGCGTACGGGGCCTAGCTGGAAGTGGAACTCGCATGGTTGTTACCGATGCTAATGGTAACCTTTCTGCTGATGATGTGCCTACAAGCCCTTGGACAGCATCTGGTTCGAATGTGGTAAGAACGTTGGGTCAAGTTGGAATAGGAACACCATCTCCAGAAACAAATTTAGATTTATATGGGAATGGCACTTCTGGCTTTAACCTTGGAGGCACAACTCAGAGACCAAACCCGGCCGAAGGACCAGAAATAGGGTTTGGCCGAGGAGGTTTTGGTAAACCGGGTGCCACCATTCAGATGATTGATTACGATGGCTATTCAGCTGGTTTGGCTTTTAATGTTCATCGCGGAGTAATGAATAGTGCTGGTGGAGTGTTTGCTAACAATTGGCCATCCGATGTTATTCAGGCACTGACAATTGTTAATAATGGTAAAATAGGTATCGGTACGTCTGACCCAAAAGCTACATTGGAAGTTGCTGGAGACGCAAGAATTACCAATCTTGCCGGTAGCGGTACAAGAATGGTTGTAGCAAATGCTCAAGGAGACCTTACCACTCAGGCAATTCCTAGTGGGGGAGGCGGTGGTTTCGGTTCAGGAACAACACTTACCATAAACTTAACGGGTAACGTGAGCAACCTAAACGTTTCGGGAGTATCCATTCTCTCGCTCAGCGCAAATGCTAACAACCGAGAGATTAAAGGATTGACAGGCGGAGTTGCAGGTCAGGTCATAACAATCATTAACACTGACTCAAGCGATAAGATTAAATTTAAGAAAGAAACGGGATCGCAAAAGTTCAGAGAAGATTTGAAGGTTGAGAAAAAGAAGGGAGCTATCATAATGTACAACGGTACGCATTGGTACATACTTTCCAAGCAGTAAGATTTGTTACACAGAAACCAGTAACTCTAAGACGAATCAGTTAATTCTGGTTCGTCTTTTTGTATTTTCATCGCCATGTGGGAAGAAAAAGAAAATCAACTAATCGCAGCCTTTGAATTCAACGACTTTGGAGAAGCATTTTCATTTATGACTCAAGTCGCCTTGAAAGCTGAGAAAATGAACCATCACCCCGATTGGAGTAACTTGTATAATAAAGTTGAGATTAAGCTTTGCACGCATGATGCAGGAGGCATTGTGACGGCTACTGACAGAGAACTGGCAATTTTTATTGACGAAATATATTCGAAATGGACTGGGGTTTAATATTCAAACTTGCGAATGCCTCTGTTCTACCAGGTTGGTTTTTGTTAGTTTTTATTCCAAATCAACGTATCACTAAATTGGTCGTACACTCATATTTCTATCCAATTCTTTTGGGTGTGTTTTACACTGTGCTAATGATTAACTCCTTTGGTGGAGAAGGAGGAATGGACACGCTAGAAAACCTCAAGGTTTCTTTTCAAAGGGATGATGTTCTGGTACTAGGTTGGGTTCACTATCTGGTGTTTGATTTGTTTATTGGAGCATGGATTACCAGAGACGCAAAGTTCCATCATATCAACCATTGGAAAATAGTTTTGCCGTTGCTTCTTACGCTGTTTGCTGGTCCCATCGGGCTACTTTTCTATTTGGCGATAAGAGGTTTTAAAACCAAGCGACTTACGTTATAAACACCCAAAACTGTTAGTAAGCGAACCGTTTTGTTCAAAACATGCGATTTCTGAACCTTGCGGATAGGCTAACTTTGTCATCAGAAATTTGAGGAAACAGATGAGTAAGATTATAGCCATAGCCAATCAGAAAGGAGGAGTAGGAAAAACCACAACGTCCATTAATTTGGCGGCCTGCTTAGCGGTTTTAGAGTATAAAGTATTGTTAGTTGATGCTGATCCGCAGGCCAATTCTACATCTGGCGTAGGGTTCGATCCGCGCAACATCAAAACAAGCATTTACGAGTGTATTATTGGCGAGGCAGAACCCAAAGACATTATTCTTCATACCGAAACACCTAACCTTGATGTTCTTCCAGCGCATATAGATTTGGTTGGTGCTGAGATTGAAATGATTAATCTTCCCAATCGTGAAATGATGGTGAAGTTGGTGATGAACAAGGTGAAGAATGACTACGATTTTATCATCGTAGATTGCTCTCCGTCTCTTGGTTTAATAACCGTGAATTGTCTGACTGCCGCGGATAGTGTTCTTATTCCTATACAATGCGAATACTTTGCGTTAGAAGGCTTAGGTAAGTTGTTAAACACAATAAAAATTGTTCAAGCACGTCTAAACCCTGATCTTGAAATGGAAGGGCTGTTGCTGACAATGTATGATTCGCGATTGCGCTTGGCAAATCAAGTGGTAGAAGAAGTAAAAACACATTTTCAGCAGTTAATGTTTGATACCATCATTGCTAGAAATACCAAATTGGGCGAGGCACCTAGTCACGGAAAGAGTATTATCATGCACGATGCTTCTTCTAAAGGGGCTACCAATTACCTAAATCTTGCAAGGGAGATTTTACAGAAGAATGGCATGACTCGTTTAAAGGAAAGTGAGAAAATTCTAAGCTAATGGCCAAGACTAGTGCGTTAGGAAGAGGGCTTGGAGCGCTGCTCGATAATTCAGGTTCTGACATTGTTTCAAAATCGCTTTCATCCCCAAGTGAGGAAGTAAACGGTTCGGTAAGCGGTATTTTAATTTCAGAGATTGAAGCCAATCCGTTTCAACCAAGGACTCGGTTCAACCAAGAGAAATTGGACGAGTTAGCTGCATCCATTTCTCAATTGGGAATTATTCAGCCGATTACGTTACGAAAACTTCGTCCGAATAAATATCAGATTATATCAGGTGAGCGGAGATTTCGTGCTTCCCAGTTAGCGGGGCTAAACGAAGTTCCCGCCTACATCCGAGTAGCTAATGATCAGACCATGCTAGAAATGGCATTGGTTGAGAACATCCAGCGAGACAATCTCGATGCCATAGAGGTAGCTATTTCCTATCAGCGATTAATTGAGGAATGCGACTTAACTCAAGAAGCTTTGGGCGAACGCGTAGGGAAGAAACGTTCTACAATTACCAACTATCTACGATTACTGAAACTTCCGCCTCAAATTCAGAAAGCGATTATAGATCGCATCCTTACAATGGGACACGCACGTGCTATCATTAGTATAGATAGTGAGCAGGAGCAACTTCAGTTGTTCAAGGAAATTGTGAAAGGCGGATTATCAGTCCGCGCTACAGAAGTTGCTTCTAAAGCTGCAAAAGCATCGGGAGCAACTATTAAGAAAGAGCTTCCGATTGAGTATCAACGTATTCAAGATAATGTGAAACGGCAACTTGATGCCGAGGTTGGTTTGAAAGTGAATGCCAAAGGAAAAGGCAGTATTTCTATTTCATTCGACAATGAAAAGGAACTCAAACGAGTGCTTTCCATTTTGGATCTTTGGCCTTAACCAACTCAGCTTTTTTGATTCGGTATTCCATACCACTTTTCTTTCTCCTGTTTTTATCGACAGTTTATTCATCTGCGCAAGAATTTGATACCGAAACCGACACCGTTGTTCGTACAATAGTGGCCGATTCAACAGTAATTGTTGAGAAGAAAAAACACACGCCTTTCAAAGCAACCATCATGAGCGTTGCATTGCCTGGTCTTGGCCAGGTTTATAATGGAAAATGGTGGAAAGTTCCAATTATCTATGGCGGATTTGCAGGTTTGACATACAGCTCGGTTTTCAACGACCTGAAATTCCGAACCTACAAAAAAGCGTATTTGGTGAGAATTGATAATGACCCTAGCACAACCGATCAGTTTGAAGGAAGATATTCGGAAGCAAACCTCAAAGAGTTGGTTAGTTTTTATCAACGCAACCGCGACCTATCCCTCATTTTTACAGGAGTGCTCTATGCTCTAAATATTGTTGATGCCACGGTTGATGCGCATTTAAAAGATTTTGATGTAAGCGATGATTTATCTCTCAAGATACGTCCTACCATGCACCAGATTGGACCAGGAATGATTCCTGCCCCCGCGCTGGCCTTCACGCTTCGCCTTAAATAAAAGGCTAATTTTGCCTATAACCCATCAATAAATATCATGAAAATTGCACTTTCTGGTTACGGTAAAATGGGCAAGGAAATTGAAAAGATTGCCTTGCAACGCGGACATGAAATTGTCGTAACATTCAACGATTCGGATGATTGGGCGGGAAAAGAGGATGTGTTGGCAAAGGCAGACGTGGCAATTGAGTTTTCTATGCCGCATAGCGTGGTCAGCAATATTTTTAAGTGTTTCGATGCAAATACACCAGTAGTGGTTGGTACAACTGGTTGGTTTGGACAGTTAGATCACGTAAGGGAAGTGTGTCGTAAACACAATCAATCTATTCTTTACGCCTCAAACTTCAGTGTTGGTGTAAACCTGTTTTTTGAAGTGAATAAAATGCTTGCAAAGCTGATGAACGAGCACGAAGAATATCAAGTATCGGTTGAAGAAACCCATCACACAGGCAAGCTTGATTCTCCAAGTGGCACAGCCATATCGCTTGCAAATGATATTATAGATGGCTTGGATGGTAAAAATCTGTGGGTAAACAAGAAGTCTGAAAAAGACTACGAGGTTGAAATTTTCTCAGAAAGAAAAGAAGACGTACCTGGAACACATGTAGTTAAGTATGAGTCAGAAATTGATGACATTGAGATTAAACACACCGCTAAAAGCCGAGTCGGATTCGCAAAAGGGGCGGTACTAGCAGCCGAATGGCTCGCACATAAAAAAGGCGTTTATACCATGCGCGACCTTATAAAGGATGTTAAGTTTGAGGGATTCGCTAAATAAACAATCACCTGATTAGTTAATTCGCACATGAATTGGAAATTTTGGAAAAAGGAAAAGCCCGCTGAAAAGAAAGGCTTTGTAAGAGAATGGTTTGACGCCATCGTGTTTGCGGTAATCGCTGCCACTATTATCAGATTATTTCTGATTGAGGCATACACAATTCCAACCTCATCGATGGAAAAGTCGCTGCTCATTGGCGATTTTCTGTTCGTTAGTAAAGTCAGCTACGGCCCACGTATTCCCAATACACCAATTGCATTTCCGTTTGCGCACCATACTATGCCCGGTACTCGTGATACCAAATCGTATTTGGAATGGATTAAACTACCATACTATCGACTTCCAGGGTTCACCAGCATAAAGAATAACGATGTGGTGGTTTTTAATTATCCGATGGAAGGCTTCCGACCCGTTGATAAACGAGAAAATTATATCAAAAGGTGTGTTGGTATTCCGGGCGATGTATTAGAGGTGAAGAAACGCGAGCTCTACATTAACGGAGATATGGCCGATAAGCCACCAAAAATGCAGTATTCGTATGATGTCAAAACGAACGGAACTGGCTTCAATAAGCGAGTTTTACGCAAGTACGATATTACAGAAGGAGGTCGGGTTTCCAATCAAGGAGATTTTACCCTCACCATGACAGATGAGGCAAAGACAAGTATTTCTGTATTGAATAACGTTCAATCTGTGGAGGCTACAATTGCCGAAAAAGGTGTATATGCAGAATACATCTTCCCAAATTCAGATGCAGAGTTAAAGTCGACCGAAAGCAAGAAATTCTTTTGGAATGTGGATAATTTCGGTCCTGTTACCATTCCTAAGAAAGGAGAAACGGTTGAGTTGACAGCGGATAATCTACCAATCTATGAAAGAGTCATAACCTTCTATGAGCATAACGATTTGAAGATTGAAGAAGACCGCATCTATATCAATGGAATTGAGTCAAATTCCTACACCTTTCAAATGGACTATTACTTCATGATGGGAGATAACCGCCACAATTCGGCAGATAGTCGGTTTTGGGGATTTGTACCAGAAGATCACATCGTAGGAAAAGCAGTATTCATTTGGCTTTCGATTGATAAGGAAGCAACTAAGTTGTTTGAGAAAATTCGTTGGAGAAGGATTTTCAATCTAATCAACTGATAGTATAATTCGAACCTTTACAATAGTGGTGTTGGTGACAATCAACCTACCAATACTAGTGCGATTTCATAAGAATTGTGAAATTCTGTTCGAGTATGACACCATTTTGGCGATTTTAGCGTTTAATGAGAAGAAAAAATATTGAAGATGAGAAGAACAGCCATAGTGATTTTTGCTTTCGGGTTTATAGCCTTAAGCACGTTTGCGCAAAGAGCCATCAAAGAAGACTACAAACTCAAGTTTGACGATGTGTTGAATTTGATGGAAACCAAATATGTTGAGCATCCTGAATTTGAAAAATTGATTGACGAGGCAATTGTAGCCATGGTAAAAGACTTGGATCCCCACAGCGAATACATGACGGCTGAGGAATACAAGAAAATGAGTGAGCCCCTCACAGGAAACTTCGAAGGCATTGGGGTTCAGTTCAATATTCTTAAAGACACCATCGCTGTTGTATCGCCCATTTCTGGAGGGCCTTCGGAAAAGCTTGGTATTCGTTCTGGCGATAAAATTGTTGTGATAGAAGATACCGTAGTTGCCGGAATTGGCATCAAAAACCGTGATGTAATCAGTAAGCTCCGTGGTGATAAAGGCACAAAAGTGCGCGTAAAAATCTACCGTAGAGGAGTTAAAAACTTGATTGAATACACCATTGTAAGAGATAAAATTCCAATCTTTAGTGTAGATGCTTCTTACATGCTTAATGAAGAAACCGGCTACGTAAAGGTTAATCGGTTTGCACAGAGCACCATGGAAGAGTTTCATGAAGCCTTGGATGAACTGGAACCGTTAGGAATGAAGCACTTGGTGCTCGACCTAAGAGGAAATTCTGGTGGTTATTTGAACACAGCAATTCAGCTTTCGGATGAGTTTTTGGAAGACAAAAATTTGATTGTATATACAGAAGGAATTTCTAATCCCAAGCGCGAAAGCTTTGCCACATCAAGAGGTCGTTTTGAAAAAGGAAAATTGGTCGTGCTGATAGACGAAGGTTCGGCATCTGCTAGTGAGATTGTTTCTGGAGCAATACAAGACCACGATAGAGGATTGATAATCGGTCGCAGGTCTTTTGGTAAAGGTTTGGTTCAGCGCCCATTTAAACTAAGAGATGGGTCAACACTAAAGCTTACAACAGCAAGGTATTACACTCCTGCGGGAAGATGCATTCAGAGATCCTACGAAGGGGGAAATGATGAATATAGAAAAGAAGGGCAGCGAAGAAGAGATAACGGTGAGTTGTTTAGTGCAGATAGCATCCATTTAGATGAACAAGAGGAATTTTTAACTGATAACAAGCGCAAGGTTTATGGTGGCGGAGGAATTCTTCCTGATTTGTTTATCCCGCTTGATACAACCGAAAACTCAGAGTTTCTCAGAGACCTATTGAGTAACGGTCTGTTCTACCAATACATTAACGAATATGTTGATGCAAACCGAGAAGAATTGAAATCTCAATACCTTGACTTTGAAACATTTGATGCAAAGTTTGATTTGAACGGAAAGTTTTTGGATGACTTTTTCGTATTTGCTGAAAAAGAAATGAAACCAAAGAAACTTACAGAAGATGCAGATGTATTGAACCAGAAGCAACTACAAACCTTGGATAAGGTTTTGGTCAACGATGAAGCCGCCAGCCAACCACAAGATTTTGCTACAAGAAAGCAAGAAGGAATGGAAACTTCTGGAAAGCTTATTAAGACAAGGCTGAAGGCTCTTCTTGCAAGAACCCTATGGAAATCCGAGGAGTTCTATCGCGTTTTCAATACTGAAGACGATGCGGTTGGTAAGGCTATCAAATCTATTGACGATAAGACATTTAGGAAACTGAAGCTTTCTTATAATTAATCGGTACTACCACGAATTTAGTGGAACTCATTAATGGCCGTGGCGTTTGAAAAAAATGCTTGTACTGCTGATACGAATTACGAATCGTGTTCGAATCCCGATTATTTCGGGATTCGTTTTTTATTCGTAATTCGTATCAGCCTCATAGCAGCAATCCAGTACGACAAGAAATCCCACTTCCATTAAAATAACAGTAGAACCTTTTCTTTTTCGTTTTAACCGTTTTCCAATCTACGGACACTCAACCTGAGAGAAGAAGAAACTTCCTTCAATTTTAGCGTTCTCATCGCTATCAGAACCATGAACCGCATTTTTTGCTTTGCTTTCTGCAAAAGCAGCACGGATAGTTCCTTCGGCAGCTTCAGCAGGATCAGTAGCACCAATCAACTCACGAAAATCAGCAACCGCATTGTCCTTCTCCAAAATGGCAGCAACAATTGGGCCTGAGCTCATATACTCAACCAATTCTCCGTAAAACGGACGCTCACTATGTACTTCATAAAACGCCCCTGCCTGAGCAGCAGTAAGACTTGTGTACTTCATTGCAACGATGCGAAATCCTGCTTCGTTAATCTTTGCCAAAACGCCTCCGATGTAGTTTTTCTCAACTGCATCTGGTTTAACCATGGTAAATGTTCTGTTAGTTGCCATTTAATGTTTTTGTGTGTTTGAAACTTGCCGCGAAAATAGAAAAAACGACCATGCGCCTAACCTCCAAACTTTTAGAGCCTGTTCTGAGTTTATCGAAGGGCGTTCCCCGCAATTTCAAAGCGGGGTCGGGCTTTCCGCTATATTTTTTCTTAAGCGTACCCTGAGCGGGGTCGAAGGGTAAGGTCAAGAAAGGAAAGGATGCCGCTGCAATCCTTAACGCACGCTACTTACAAGCATAATCAGAATCGTCAAATCCGTGCAAGAAATTACCTACCAACATCCGTTTTTTTCCAGCCATTTGCAGGTGCAGTATTTCTAGCCAACCATCCGCGCAGGAGATAAACAGCTTTTGATTTTCCACCGAAATTGTTCCTGTCTCAGCCGTTTCTCCTTTCTCAGTCTTCTTGGCTTCAAAAATCTTCAATCCAATTTCTTCCTCATCATTAACAAGTGTGGTAAAAGCAGTCGGATAAGGCGATAGGCCACGGATATGATTGAAGACTTCATCAATAGATTTATTCCAATCAATCTTACAGGTTTCTTTGAAGATTTTGGGAGCATCTTTTAGTTCACCCGCAATTGTATTCTGCGGAGTAGAAGGTGCGTTTCCGTTTTCTATTGCTGCAAGCGTTTTAACCACTAAATCAGCACCAACGACCATTAATTTGTCATGCAATTCTCCAGCTGTTTCGCTCTCAGATATTATCACTTTGTCTTGAAAGATGATATTACCAGTATCAATCTTGTGCTGGAGAAAAAATGTGGTTACGCCAGATTCTTTCTCACCATTGATAACTGCCCAGTTAATGGGGGCGGCACCACGATATTGGGGTAGGAGCGAAGCATGCAAATTGAATGTGCCTTTCTCAGGCATATTCCAAACTATTTCGGGCAACATCCGAAATGCGACAACTACCTGTAAAGTGGCATTCAGCGCTCTCAATTCATTCAGAAACTCCTCTGATTTGAGGTTAGTCGGTTGAAGAATATTCAATTCATTACTAACCGCAAATTGCTTCACGGCCGATGGTTGCAACTTCATGCCTCGGCCAGATTTTCGGTCTGGCGCGGTAATTACACCCACCACGTTTGCTCCAGATTCTAGTAAAGTACTCAGCGTTGCCACGGCAAAATCGGGCGTGCCCATAAAAACGATTTTTTCTTTACTCATGTTCTATATGTTTCTAAGACTTTCAAGGTTTTCAAAACCTAGAAGGACTCAAGCACGAAGTGTTTTCTGAGAAAACTTCAGTCATGCACCTTTGCGTTTTTCCATTTTCCGCTCCAAAGATAAAGTCCAGAAAACAGTCCCATAAATGAGAAGTAGACAATCTCAGATGTCCAAACCATATTCAGTGGTTGAAGCCATTGGTGCACCATTCTATAGGTGAAATTGAGATAAATAACCAAGGTACTTAGCTCAATCAATAAGGTCATCATGGTGTTTCCTGTTCCTGAAACAACCGATAAAAGAATCATCGCTACGGCAAAAAGAACAATGGAAATGGAGATTACGTACACCACAGGAATGGAATCTGAGATAATTGTTTGGTCGTTGGTGAACACGGAGAGCAGCAACCGTGGATTGATGAGGTTTAGCAACATCAACACAATTGAAGAAACTACGCTCACAAGAAGCAGTCTCCGTATCAATTTAAAAACGAGAAATGTTCCGCCTTGTCCAATGAGTTTGCTCACCAGGGTTTGGGTTGCCTGACCAATTCCTATCAATGGAATCATCAGCACAGAATATCCGCTGCGCACCACATTTGAGATAGCTAATTCGCGCTCTCCCATTCCTTCAATAATGAGGAAAAAGGTAAGCCAAGAGGCAATGGAAACCACGTGCTGTACAATTACCGGAGTGGCAATGCGCATAATGGATTTAATCTGAACGAATTTTGGTTTAGGGAAATGAAAACAATTGAATTGAACTCCCAATCGTTTGCGTCTTACCCAAACAGCAAGGTATATAAGACTCAGGCTTTCCGATAAAACCGAAGCATAACCAGCGCCTTCAATTTCCATTCTTGGAAAACCCAGGTTTCCGAATACAAAAAGGTAGTTGAACACGAGATTAAATGCAGCCATAATTCCTGCTGCATACGAAATGGCGCGCGTGTCGCTAATTCCCGTAAGGAAACAGCGATAACCAACCACAATGGCGGCAGGAATCAATCCAACCACACGAATGTTAGTGTAGGCGAGTGTGCTTTCTAGAATTGCCTGTGATTGGATAATGCGAGATAATATCTGTTCCGCAAATAGGAAATGAAAGAGAATCAATCCACTTGCCATTGCTAAAAGCAAATACATCAGATGGTCGAACACAGGGCCAATGCGTTCGGGTTTTTCCTCACCATGAAACCGAGCCATGATAATCTGCGCACCAATACCAAGGCCGAATGCAGCCATCAGCATAACCAGTACATAGATGCCGCCCAAGCCTGAAGCTCCAATTGCAACTTCGCTTACGCGACCAAGAAATGCGGTATCAGTTACATTGATGATCGTAACGCCAACAAACCCGAGGATGAGCGGGTAAGAAATGCGCCAGATGTTACGATATGAGATGGTTTCGTTCAAACCTTATGAAAATCCTTTGGTGTGATTGCTGTGTCAATCGGTGATTACTCATGAAAAGGAGATAATTCGTAAAAGAGAGACGCTTCGTTCCTCAGCGAACCAAGTAGAAGTTGCAGTGTTTTTCGTTTGTTTCCCTGACGCAGGAAGGGTCTCGCTACTTCTGCTTGCACCATATGCCAAAAAAAAGGAAATGACTCTTTGAACGAGATGTTGCATTCCATTTTGATTAGCTAACATGCAACATCAAACCCTTCAAATATTCGCCTTCGGGATGATAAATGTTTACAGGATGATCCGCGGCATGCCCCAGGCGTTTCAGTACACGCACGTTTCTACCAGCATTGATAGCTGCCGCCAAAACCGCGCTTTCAAACATCTGAGGATTGACCACTTGCGAGCACGAAAACGTGAATAAAAGACCATTCGGAGCAATCTTCTTCAATGCCGTTTCATTCAGCCGTTTGTAACCCTGAACAGCGCGATGGCGTGCTTTTATAGATTTTGCAAATGCTGGCGGGTCAAGAATAATCATATCGTAGTCTTCCGCCTTCTCCACAAACTTGAAAGCATCTTCGCAAATGGCCTCGTGGTTCTTGTCAAAGCCATTGATGATGGCGTTTTGGGCAGCCAGATTAACAGCAGGTTGAGAAATATCTACAGACGTTACTTTCTTCGCACCATTAGCTAAAGCATAAACAGAGAAACCTCCCGTGTAGCAGAAGGTGTTCAACACCTTTCGGCCTTTAGAGAATTCTCCAACCAAGGCACGGTTATCGCGTTGATCGATAAAAAAGCCGGTTTTCTGTCCGTTTACCCAGTTTACTTTAAACTTAACTCCGTTCTCCAGTACTTCGGTTTCTTGCTTCAGCCCTTTCAGGAATTCATGCTGTTTAGAAGCTAGGTTTCTATGGTAAATAGAATTCAGTTTTACTCCGTTGATATTACCTAAAGCCTTAGTGATTTCCTTGGTGCAATTGGCCATTCCATCTGTGTGACTTTGGACAACAGCGCAATCGTTGTATATATCAACTACACAACCTGGCAATCCATCGCCTTCGGCATGAATAAGGCGGAAGCAATTGGTTTCTTTTGTAAGGAGTCCTAATCCTTTCCGCAGTACAAAAGCTTCCTGAAAACGCTGGTTCCAAAACGTTTGGTCTATGCGCTCCTTCTCAAACGTGAGCATACGAACGGCAATAGAACTATTGTGATAATGCCCAGCCCCAATGTAGTTTCCTTCGAAATCTTCAACACTTACCAACTCGCCATTATCTGGCTGAACGGTGGTTTTGCCAATGGCGCCAGAGAATACCCAACGGTGCTTACGCTTTAGCGAACTCTCTTTGCCCTTTTTTAAACTGATTGTTTTCATGGGCGGCAAAGGTATTTTTTACTCAATAACCACCAATGAAGTGCGAAAATCGATAGCCAAGTCTAACAGGTGCTAAATATCTCAGTATCTCGCGCATTTCATTTACAGGAGATGAGCCTCTTTATTTTTGACGCGAGATACTTTTTTTGCGTGACCTCTGAATAAACGCTCGTTTTACTAGCGTTTATTTCTTGTGACCCAGTTTAGATCTAATAATAATAAATGCCTATCCGCAACTTTCCCCAACGGGATAAAAATACTGCCTGCTGTTTTGCTCAGTACTTGAAAACAATTTGCGATAGACAATTGCAAATTGTCTATCGCAAATATGTTATGTCCTTAAATAAGGCTGACCGCATATTTCTTTTTTTGGGGAAAGTTGCGGATAAACATATAACAAAACCTTACATCAATTCAGGTAAGCAGTTTTTACACTCAGCGCTTCTCCAGTTTCAGTCCATGCAAAATATACGGTATCATTTTTTATAACCATTTTTGGAAACCCACTTGATCTAGATTCGCTCGATTTAGCTACAATAATTGATTTTCCCAATGATCCATCCTGATTAATTCGGCATGCTTTTATCATTGTTTCATCGCCCGATGGTTCCAGCCAACTCACCATTGCCGAACCGTCATCAAATAATATCAAATCTACCCTTCCCGTTGGATTGCTATCACTGATTACGATGGCTGCTTCAAATGTATTTCCTCCATTCGTAGAAAAGGCAACTTTAATTTTTGAGACATCGTTTGCAGCTGTAAACCAAGCAACAGCCACTAAATCTTCTTTAGCAGCAATTGCTGGTCCATTGACTGGGCAGCCTGCAATTTCCCAATTGTCGCTAAATACTGATTGTGGTTCTGTCCATTTACCATTGATTAATCGAACTATCGAGATATCTCTGATTTCCTTTTCCAATCGATCCCTGTATACAAGTATTGGACCAGTCGAAACAAGTGCAGCGTCTGTTTGGCAACAGCTGCATACCCGTCCATCTATTAAAAGCTCTTTGGATAACTGCCCATTTTTATCGATGACCGCACTGCGCAATGTCATTTCATCAGTGGGAATTGTGTCGTTTTCATTAATAATGAAATAGTTTCTTCCGTCAAGCCAAACAGCCAGAATTTTATCTTTATACGGAACCATACTGACAAAACCATGTTCAGTTGGTGTACCGTCTGTGTGGGGTGTAAATGGCTTGCTCCACGACAATCCCTTGTCATTTGAAATTGAAATATTTACATCATACGCGTAAGTCTCTTTATCGGTTTCTACTAAAAAGTGAGAGGCAATTGACCCATTACCAAAGGAAGATATTGAAGGAAAATCAGCCCAATTCACAAACCAATTATCGCCTTCTGAAACCTTTGATAGTTTTGACCATTCATTGTTTTCAATGGTGGAATAATATAGAGAGCTGTTGGAGTTTTCATCTGTTTCTACCCAACTCAGATAAACAATTCCATCTATTCCTACATGTAAATCAGGTTCAGAACTATTGACTCCTGCCGGAGATTTCATTGCTTCAACATGTGGTGTGACTTCCGTTGGTTCATGATTGGAGCAGCTAACAAATAAAACGCTTGTAATTACTTGAGAGAGCGATAGTATCCGTTTATAATTCATTGTTCTATTAGATTCTAACGGTTAGTATATGAAAAGTAGGCGATTACGAAGCACGAAACTTTCGAGTAAGCACAAAGTTTGATACAGGCTAAAAGTCTTAATTTTACTGATATTTTGTCTATTTTTTTCATTGTTGTAGGTAGTTTTTACTTTTTTTGTTCTGTAAAAACATAGAGCAACATATGTGTTTTCTTCTTAGTGTTTAATTCGCTAGGTCCAGTATAAACATAATTAATTTTTAATTCGGGGTGTTTTTCTTCAAATGCTTTAATCGTATTTTCCAATACAAATTTGTCACTCAAAAATGGGAAATCAAATTTATAAACATCTTGCACTACTTCCTTGCCTTCTACAGGTTGGTTCTTGTTTGAAAATGTACTTTTTGAAAAGTCCACAATTGAATAGGAAGTAATGATGGTAAGGAATACACCTACCAATAAACCAATTATAATATCTTTGGAAAAAGAAAATTTTGTTACCCTTTCTTCTATTAGAGTGTTGTATTTAAAAACCACCCAAGATACTATCAACATTATCAAAAATATTCCGTGTTCAAGTAAGTTACTTCTATCTCCAAAAACTTGGTCGCCTATAGAAAATAAACTGAACAATAACACATAAAATGCAATTCCTCTGTAAAACCATTGTTCCGAAAGATTTTCTTTTCCTTTATATAAATTGAATAATGAAAATGAAAACAAAACAAGAACAACAATCTCTAATGTAGAAATTCCTACTAATGCAATTGTTGCAAACATTGGGTCGGAGAGTCCTAATGAAGCAAAGAATTTCACAAATAAGGTGTAAAAATCTACTCCTACCCAAAATGGATATACATCAGGAATGATTTTATCTATGACACTTAATGCTCCAAAAAATGTCCAATAGATTACTATAAAGTAGCGTATTATTTTATTTTCTTTCATTTTTATCTGTTTGAATGTAAATAATAAGCCCATCAGAATCTGCCAATCGTAAAGCGTTTGGTGCTGTATATATGTAATTTATTTTTAAGGTTGGATTTGCATTTTTAAATTTTGAAATGGAGTTTTCAAATGATGTACTACCTGCCAGAAATGGAAATTTAATTTTGTATTTGTTCTCGTCTATTTGCACCGCATTTACCGCCTGAGTTCTTTCTATAAATGAAGATTGATTATGTCTAAATATTGAAAAAGAAGTAATAGAAAATATCACTATCGTAAGGGCGGATGCCATTAAAATTTGTTTTTTGGCAATTGAAAATTTATCAAAAATTTGAATTTTTTCTATATGTATAAATACTATCCACGATAGAAGTGTTATGAACCAAAATAATCCGTGTTCCAAAAGCTCAGTGTGGTCGCCAAATATCTGATCGCCAATTGAAAAATAGGTAAAAAGAATTAGCGTTAAAACAATTCCTACAAAAAACCACGAACGAGTAGCGTCAATATTTTTCTTAATTAGATGATACAACGCACCAGTAAAAAAAACAAAAGCAAAAATTTCTAAACCCGCAGTAATTATCAATGCAATATTTGCAATGATTGGGTCGCCAAGTCCAAGCGAATCAAAAAATCTTTCAATCTGTGCAAACCTGTCTTTACCTACAAACAAAAAATGAGCACCGCCAATCATTTTATCGATGCTATTTAATAAAAAATATAATGACCAATAAATGAGGATTAAATACTTTATTAGCTCTTTGCCAATTATTCTGTTATTACTAACTAAATTCTTACTTTTCATTTCTAAGATATTTAATAATCTCTTTTATGATTACCCGTTTTATTACCAGTTGAATGTATTCTATCCCTTTGTGCCGGAGTATTACTTTCACAATTGAGACGCTTCCCTTCGGTAAAAACTCAGGGCAGGCTCCAGCGAAGCAGGTAGCAGGGTCCGTAGGTAACCGTTTGCTTCCCTGAGGAACGAAGGGTCTCCGTTTGTTCTTCCGTTAATTACGGTACTGGTAATAATGCAGGGAATCACTATCTCTTTTGTTAATCTCCAATTTGTCAAATTTGCACGCTGTTCGATACAATTGTCTGCGGCTTGTATAAGAATAGTAGCCGATGGTGAAGCAGATTTTTTCAATTTACTACTAATGTTGTTGCAGACTAGAATGTTCATATTGAAGTTGTTTAAAGTCCTCCAGTGAAAAGTGAAAATGAATTATTTTTTTGAGGACGAGGCATTTTTGAGAAGCATAGCCAAAGCTACGGTTGGAAAAAACAACGACCTGTGCTGAGCCTGTCGAAGTAAAGTAATCCGAAAAAAGAATCATTTTTTAACTCGCTGAGGGGACTTTAAACAACTTCATTTACTACTATTTCGCCTATTTTGTTTATACATTGTGTTTGCCTAGCATGGGCAGAACACGTACCACAAGGTACGCTTGTTCTTTGAAATTATCCAGAGAGTGCAAGCTCCCGTTGGCGCGCGTTTACAACGCGTGTCTCCGCTGCACACGTTTACGCATACTTACCAATATCTTATCATTACTCCAAAACGTAGCTTTGCATTTAAAATAGCCAGAACATGAACGAAATTATTTGCCCCAATTGTAAGAAAGCCTTTAAAGTAGATGAGGCTGGCTTTGCCGATATACTTAAACAAGTTAGAGACCATCAATTTGAAGAAGAGTTAACCAATAGACTTGTTTTAGCCGAGCGCGAGAAGCAAAATGCCGTGGAGCTTGCCAAGGCCAACCTAAAAAGTGCCATGCAAGAAGAGTTGGCAAAAAAAGACAGGGAACTAGCGGTGTTTCGGGCAGAGAGCAGTAATGAGCTTGCCAAAAAATTAGCGGCAAAGGAACTGGAGATTGCTGGAATGAAATCTCAAATTCAGCGTGCAGATACAGAGAAGAAGCTAGAAGTATCTGAAGCGGTTAAGCAGATAGAGAAGGAGCGCGACAACCTAGCAAATGATTTGAAAATAAAGGAGACGAAAACGCAATTACTTGAGAAATCAATTAAGGAGCAGTTTACAAACAAGCTCAGTGTAAAAGAGGAAGCCCTCAAAATGAAGGATGATGAAATTGCCCGTTTAAAAGACTTTAAGCAGAAGCTTTCAACCAAAATGGTTGGCGAATCGTTGGAGCAGCATTGCGAGAATGAATTCAATAAACTTCGGTCTATTGCGTTTCAAGATGCCTATTTCGAGAAAGACAACGATTCGAGGGAAGGAACAAAGGGCGATTACATCTATAGAGAGCTTGATGAATCGGGTACGGAGATCATTTCAATCATGTTTGAAATGAAAAACGAGAATGACGAAACGGCTACTAAAAAGCGCAACGAAGATTTCTTTGCCAAACTAGATAAAGACCGTATGGATAAGAAATGCGAATACGCGGTTCTTGTTTCGCTGTTAGAAACAGAGAACGAATTCTACAATACAGGCATTGTTGATGTGTCGCACAAGTTCAGTAAAATGTATGTAGTGCGCCCACAGTTTTTCATTCCGATAATTACGCTACTTCGCAATGCGGCAATGAATTCGATGCAGTACAAAGCGGAGTTGAGTTTAATTAGAAGTCAAAACGTTGACATCACAAACTTCGAAGACAAAATAGATGCGTTTAAAACGGGCTTTGCAAAGAATTACGATTTAGCTAGTCGTAAGTTTAAAACCGCCATTGATGAGATTGATAAGTCCATCAAAAACCTTCAAAAAACAAAAGACGCGCTTTTGTCATCAGAGAATAACTTGCGCTTGGCTAATAATAAAGCCGAAGACCTCACCATCAAAAAGCTAACACACGGTAACCCTACCATGAAGACAAGGTTTGATGAACTAAAAGACAATCTAGAGTAGGGCAATAAGGATACAGCAATAATGGTTGCACGTTATCAATTCGCTTGCCGCAAGTTCAGCGGAACGAAAGGGCGAAGGTTTTAAAGCCTTATTCTCATAGTTGAGAAACGTTACCTGCAAGCTGAAAAAACACACTCAATTAAAGAAATAATGTGAGAAGAAAAATAACCATTCTGATAACCATTTTAATTTTATGTACACTATCTATCTAAGCACAAGCGGAGAACTCTAAAGAAAATTTACTGCCTAAAATTTTTGTGGTACTTGACATTACTGTCAGTGACACAATTATGTATGAACAGTACAGAATAAAAGTGGAACCAGTAATAAAAAAACATGGCGGAAAATATTTAGTCCGTTCTGGTGGAATGGCTTTTGACAAAGACCCAGACAAAAAAGTTATTCCTGGCGAAGGAAATTGGAATCCGAACAGGTTAATAATTTTGGAATGGGCTTCAATGGAGGAACTGCAAAAATTCATAAACTCGACTGAATATCAAAAGATAGCTGAATTGAGAAAAAAATCAGCTTCAACCAAATCTGTTATCGTTAAAGAAAATTTAACGGATTGAGTCAAACGGGTAACACCAACCATACAAAATAGTCCGTCTCAGGCGGATTTGAGTGCATCAGAGCAGGCGCTAGTTACGCAGGAGTCTGTCTTGAGCTTTTTGTCGAAGGGAAGTAGCTAACCAAACAAGTCTTAGCAAGCAAAAAACAATCAACTTCCTTACCTTCCGCATCCCAAAAAAGGAGTAGATGGCAGAAGAGAATGTATTAGGTAGTATAGACCATATTTCGGTACACAGAGTAGGTAATAAGGGCAATGAAGAAGGCATGGTGCTTTCGGGTACTCCCTTGGCGTTAGATTGGGAATTAACCGAAGCCTTGCAGGAGTATTTTAAGTCTCCACTTAAAACATCTGAACACTTCAAACTCTTTCATGAAAGCCAGTTAGAGCTAAACGAAGTATTTACCTATGTGAGTGCCATTTTCGAGAACCCCGAAAACCTGCACGAGCAGTCGGTAAACTTGGCTAAGCACTTGTTTGAGGCAAGCACGCATCCCAACATAAAAGGAGGGGAGTTTTACACCGTATTCTTTCACCATTGCCTAAAAGATGGTAGCCTGATTGATGCTGTTGGTTTGTTTAAATCGGAGAACAAAGACACATTTCTAAAAGCCAACCCAGTAGCTGATGGTTTTAGCGTAAGAACCGACCAAGGCGTTAGCATAAACAAGTTAGATAAAGGCGCCATCATCTTTAATCAGGATAAAGAAAAGGGCTATGTGGTTGCCGTTGTAGATAAAACCAATAAGGCTACCGAGGCGCAGTATTGGGTAGATGATTTTCTGCATGTAAAACCGCGTGAAGATGAATTCTATCAAACCCGCGAAACTTTGGCAATGACAAAGGATTTCATTACCAAAGAGCTACCAAAGCACTTTGATATGGATAAAACTGACCAGGCCGATTTTCTCAATCGTTCAATGACGTTTTTCAAAGAGCAAGACAGCTTTGATATGAGCGAGTTTGAGGCTGAGGTTATCATTCAGCCAGATGTAGTTAATCAGTTCAAACAGTACAAAGAAGAGTACCAGCAAGAGCGCGAAATGTACATTGCTGATGCCTTCGATATTTCAACCCCAGCCGTAAAGAAACAGCAGAGTGTTTTTAAAAGTATTCTCAAACTAGACAAGAACTTCTCGGTTTATATCCATGGCGATAAAACGCTTATCCAAAAAGGGAAAGATGATGATGGTCGCAAGTTTTACAAGTTGTATTATCAGGAAGAACGTTGAATTGAGCTGTTAGGCATGAGGTTTGAAGTCATAAGTCCTTAATCACTCAGACCTCACATCTCTTGTCTCTTTCCTATAACTTCGCATCCGTGCAAATTCGCGTTACCAGTATCCTTCTTTTTATCTTTCTGTTCTGCTCGGCAACGGCCTTTTCTCAGGTTATTACCGTTAAAGATTCCGACTCCGAACAACCCATAGAAATGGTCACGCTTATGAGCGGCAACGGTAAACTCTTTGCCGCTACTGATGCTCACGGACAAGCCGATGTTTCTGCTTTTAAGGATGCAGAAAAGATTGAAGTTCGTTCGCTTGGCTACAAAACCATACTACAGAGCTATGCCGAGTTGCAAGCAAGTTCGTTCCAAGTAAAGCTAATCGGAACCAATATCAACTTAGATGCTGTGGTCGTTTCTGCCACACGCTGGAATCAGGAATCGCGTGATGTGCCTTCTAAGGTTGTCGGCATTTCTGCACGTGAGGCAACACTGCAAAACCCACAAACCGCAGCCGACTTGTTAACCGTTTCAGGTAAGGTGTTTATGCAGAAGAGTCAGCAGGGCGGAGGTAGCCCCATGATACGTGGGTTTGCCACCAATCGCTTGCTTTACACTGTGGATGGCATTAGAATGAACACGGCCATTTTCCGAGGTGGAAACATTCAGAACGTTATTTCATTAGACCCACTAGCAACAGAAAGTACAGAGATATTCTTTGGTACTGGGTCGGTTATTTATGGTAGCGATGCCATTGGTGGCGTGATGAGTTTTAAAACGCTTACACCGCAGCTTTCGCTCGATGACAAGCCGAATGTGAGCGGAAAAGTGAACACGCGGTATTCTTCGGCCAATAATGAATTTACAGGACATTTTGATGTAGGTGTTGGTTGGAGCAAATTTGCCATGCTTAGCAGTATTAGCTACAGCCGTTATGGCGATTTGAAAATGGGAACATACGGCCCAGATGAATACTTGCGTCCGTTTTATGTTCAGCGGCAAGACAGTACAGATATAGTTGTAACGAATGACGATTCGCGTATTCAAAAACCATCAGGTTTTAATCAGATAAACTTGATGCAGAAGTTCCGTTATGCGCCAAACGATAAGTGGGATATTCAATACGGTTTCCATTGGTCAGAGACATCTTCTTATGCGCGTTATGACAGACGCATTCGGGTCAACAACGGCTTGCCTCGCTATGGCGAATGGAATTATGGCCCGCAAAAATGGATGATGAATGCACTGAGCATTTCTCACAAAGGAAACAACGCGGTTTATGACCAAATGAGTGTTCGATTGGCGCATCAGTTCTTTGAAGAGAGCCGCATCAGTCGCAATTTCAATGAAGACCAACGAGAAACCAATATTGAAAATGTCTATGCCTATTCGGGTAACCTCGATTTCGTTAAAGCCATAGGTAGCAAGAACAAACTCTACTACGGTTTAGAAGTAGTTTGGAATGACGTGGTGTCTTTGGGTATTGTAGAAAACATCTCAACGGGAGTAAAGTTTGAATACGCTTCTCGTTATCCACAATCTAATTGGTCGAGCTATGGAGTGTACGTATCAGACCAATATCGCGTTCATCAGAAGATAACCCTACAAGCAGGATTTCGCTACAACCATTTGTTGCTCAATGCAGATTTTGACACCACGTTTTATGCTTTTCCATTTACTGAAGCTAAACTGAACAAGGGGGCGCTTACTGGAAGTTTCGGATTGGTTTATCGACCTTCTAAAACGTGGGTGCTAAGCACCAATTTTGGAACAGCGTTCCGTTCTCCAAATGTGGATGATATTGGTAAAGTATTCGATTCTGAAGCGGGTTCTGTAGTTGTTCCTAACCCTAATTTGGATGCTGAATATGCCTACAATGTAGATGTAAGCATTGCCAAGGTTTTTGCAGATGTGGTTAAGCTTGATTTAACGGGTTACTACACGGTTTTAACCAACGCACTAGTAAGGCGCGACTTTACGCTAAACGGACAAGACAGCATTCTGTATGCAGGTGAGTTAAGTCAGGTACAAGCCATACAGAATGCCGCTGTAGCAAACGTGTATGGGTTGCAGGCAGGAATGGAGGTAAAGTTGCCACTAGGTTTTGGGCTCTCATCTGATTTTAACTGGCAAGTGGGTAGAGAAGAGTTAGCTGATGGAACCACAAGTCCGTCAAGACATGCCGCTCCGTGGTTTGGCGTTTCGCGATTAAGCTACCGCTACAAAAACTTGAACATGCAATTCTATGTGCAGTATAGCGGTGCCGTTAAGTTCGAGAACATGCCCGAAGAAGAGAAGGGAAAGGATTACATCTACGCTATTGATGATAACGGAAATCCATATTCGCCAAGTTGGTACACATTCAATCTAAAAGCAACTTATCAATTCCTTCAACGGTTTACCGCAAGCGCTGGTGTAGAAAACATTAGCGATCAACGTTATCGCCCATACAGTTCGGGTATCGTTTCTCCTGGAAGGAACTTTATTCTTTCGGTGAAGGTGGGTTTTTGATATCAATAAGACCTGCTAGGTTTTGAAAACAGGGGTGTCGCTCCTACGGAGCTTGGGAGCACCAGCAGTCATTTTCTACCATAATGTCGTCCGCCAAGCGGACTGAAAACAGTCCCTACGGGACGAAATTATGGTAGCAAGGAATCTGGAATAGGCAGAAAAAGTCCCGTAGGGACGACACGAATTAAGAACAAATTGTCGTGTTGAAGGTATTTCGCCCTTATTGAATTAAGCCCCCAAGAAACTTCCTCCGCAAACGCGCAACACCTGTCCGTTAATTGATTCAGCTCCTGGATGCGCTAGGAAAGTCATTGCTTCCGCAATATCTTCTGGTTTTCCTGCTTGTGCAAGGCTAGTCAATCGCTCGGCAAAGATTCTAGTCATTAATGGCATCGTCTTCACCATTTCAGTTTCTATGTAGCCTGGGGCTATGGCGTTAATAGTAATGCCTTTGGCTTTTAGTTCCTTCGATTTTGAAGCAGAATATCCAATCAATGCCGCCTTGGTAGCAGTGTAATTTGTCTGTCCGAAGTTGCCTGCAATACCGGAGATAGAAGAGGTGCTAATAATGCGACCTCCTTCAGGAATCAATCTCATTGCGAGTGCATCTTCTGTTAGATTGATAACCGCAGTTAGGTTAATGGCAATTAGCTGGTTCCAATAATGTTCTGGCATATTCTTCAACGTTTTATCGCGTGTAATTCCTGCGTTGTTAACTAGAACGTCAATGCGGCCGTGTTTTTCTTGAATGGTCTCTAGTAGCTGCTTACGAGCGGCATCATCCGTAAGGTCAGCTCCAAGGAAGGAAATCTTTCCTTCACTGAGCGCAGACGAAGTGTTTGCCATCAAGGCTTTAGCTCGTTCCTCCATTTGGGGCATGTCAGCTATGATGACGGTTGCTCCTTCACCAGTCAATCGTTTCACTGTTGCCGAGCCAATGCCACCCGCACCACCTGTAACCACACAAATCTTTTCAGAAAGCTCTCTTCCAGACTTAGTTGCCTCGTTAACTACTAGCGCCTGCCCAGTAATGAAAGCCGAACGACCAGAAGTAAAGAATTCCTGTATTGTACCGTAATTGCTTAACTCCGTCTTTGGTGGAAGTTTGATAAGATTCACCGTTGTTCCTCGACCGCCTAGTTCCTTTGCTAACGAACGGCTTATTCCTTCTAAAGCACGCTGAAACGTTGAATGATGCACATCCTCCAGTAACTCAGGTTGAATAGCGTAAATCAGAACCTTTCCGTTTGCTTTGATATTCTTAACGCCCTCCTGTAATTCATTGAAAACCGCTTTGAGATCGGCAGCATTGCTAACGTTTCTGCCATCTACAACAAGTGCATTTTCAACGGCAGTAGTACCATCTTTCCACGGCTCGTAGGTTTTTTTTAGAGTAGTTGGGGGCGGAAAGCCAAGTAGGGCGAGTATTTTTTCTTTCATAACTGTTTCATACTTAAATAGGACAGACGCGAATATGGACAATTGCACCGAGTTGATTGGTTCTCAACAAAAAGAATCGTGGAAAACTTAGCTCATCTTCATTCAATTTAGATCTCTATTTCCTAAGAAAGTCCGTATCATTGCGAATTGGCTTCTAAAGGGGATATTGTGACTGAGATTAGTTCTGAAACGAGGATAGAAAAAGAGCTTTACGATTATCAAAAAAGAGCGCTTCATCGCATTTTTGATTCCATTGCGGAAAAGAAGGAACCATTCAGGTTGCTTTTTCAGCTTCCCACGGGTGGTGGTAAAACCGTTATTTTCTCCGAAATAGCTAGGAGGTATGTTCTCGAAACGGGTAAGAAAGTTATGATTCTTACTCACCGTATTGAGCTTTCGGCCCAGACGTCTCGCATGCTAGATGTCTTTACAGTTAAAAACAAGGTTATTACTAGCGAGGTTAAAGACCTTAAAGATCAAGATGATTTTGACTGTTTTGTGGCAATGGTCGAAACACTCAATAACCGCCTTAATGATGAGGATATTGAATTGAAAAACATTGGTCTTGTAATTATTGACGAAGCACACTACAACTCCTTCGGAAAGCTGCTAAAGTTCTTCGATAAGAGCATTCTTCTAGGCGTTACTGCAACACCTTTAAGTTCAAATGTTAATCTTCCGATGAAGGAGAACTATGATGAGTTAATCGTAGGAGAATCCATTCAGTCATTGGTTGACATGAATTATCTGGCCAAAGCCAAGACCTATTCTTATGACCTTAACCTGAGCTCGCTAAATATTGGCATTAACGGAGATTACACCGTGCGATCTTCAGAAGAACTATACTCCGATTATGCCATGCAAAATCGGTTATTGGCCTCTTATCAAGATAATTGTTTAGGAAAGAAAACATTGATTTTTAATAATGGGATTAAGACATCCCAACACGTTTACAATACATTTCAAAATGCGGGTTACGAAATCCGACATCTTGATAATAAGAATACTGCCGCAGAGAGAAAAAATATTTTGAAATGGTTTAAGGAAACTCCTGATGCCATTCTTACATCGGTAGGAATTCTAACTACCGGATTTGACGAGCCAACCGTTGAATCAATCATTCTAAACCGTGCAACGCGTTCGCTCACATTATATTTTCAAATGATTGGGCGTGGTTCAAGGGTTCTCGGAAATAAAAGAGATTTTACAGTAATTGACCTAGGAAATAACGTTGCCAGATTTGGCCTTTGGGAGGCTTTCATAAATTGGAATCATATTTTTAGAAACCCTGAAATGCACTTGAACAGCATTCGTACCGATGAGGAAATTCAGCGGGAGTTCAAGTATAAAATGCCGCCATCTATACGAGAGAAATTCAAGAATTCGGAAATAATCGATTTCAATATTGTTGAGGCGTATGATACTTCGGTAAAACGGGCCGAAAGACCCAAAGTGGTTATTGAGCAGTCGGTAGATCAGCATGTTAAAATGTGTGTGGAAAACGCTGAAGATTTGTGGGATGCTAAAGATTTGGCCAAGTTGCTTGAAGATGAAATTGAATACCGAGCACGTAAGTACAGCCATTGCTTGGCAAAATCTACCAAGAGCTATGTGAGTTGGTTGCAAGAAGAGTATAAGCGCAAGCTAAATGTGCGTCTTATTCAAGCATTTCAAGTTTTGAGTTGAAGCGAGAAGTTGCAGCGACCTACACAACAGATTTATTCAGATTATACAACGGAGGATTTTCAGGTTTGGAAAACTCTCTACATACGTCAAGTTGAGCTTCTTCAGCACTCCGCTTCTTCGGAGTATTTAAATGCGCTGAATGCAATTGGTTTTTCTGCAGATAGAATACCAAATTTCAGAGAGATTGAACTTGCACTCAAGCCTTTAACGGGTTGGTCTTTGCAAACAGTTCCGAATATTAGTGAACAGAAAGATTTCTTCACATTTTTATCACAAAAGAAGTTTACCGCCACATGTTGGCTCCGTAAAATGGAGCAACTCGACTACCTCGAAGAGCCTGACATGTTTCATGATGTATTTGGACACGTTCCTTTACTAAGCAATAAACATTACACCAGTTTCTTTGAAGCAATAAGCCATATTGCATTGAAATATATTGATAATCCCAAAGCTGTTGAACTTCTAGGAAGGATTTACTGGTTTACTATTGAGTTCGGATTAATTCGTGAGAATGGAGATTTGAAAATTTATGGTGCCGGTATAATGTCTTCTTATGGAGAGACTAAAAACTGCTTGAGCGACAATACCAAAAAGTTTGAATTCGATGTGGAGCGCATTTTTAACACTGATTTTAGAACAGATATTTTGCAGGAGAAATATTTCGTGATTGATTCTTACGAGCAGCTTTATGCATCTATACGGGAGATTGAAGCCAATCTTCAGGGGCGGTTTGGGTAGGTGTTTGTATCATCCGTTTATCTCATCTGTCACCCTGACGAAGGAAGGGTCTCTCTTCATCAACCTTTAAAAATAGAGACTGCTCGTTCCTCGGAGAAACAAGAACTACACAAAGTGACTTTCCTCACCGACAACTTTTCCGAAAGCGTTGGTTTCATCCGACATTACGGCATTGAAAATCGCAGAGACCTGCCAAAACTTCCGCTAAATGCTTGATTTTCAGTAATGGACATGCTTTTGATGCTAGGCATTTCGACAGAGTTTATGCTGAGTATGTCGAAATACTCAGCTTAGTAAACTAAATTAAAACCAGACCGAAATGAACTTCAATAATTTCACTATAAAGTCTCAAGAAGCGTTGCAAGCTGCAACTCAAGAAGCGATGAACAACGGCCAACAGGCTATTGAAACTGGGCACGTATTAAAAGGTGTTCTGAACGTTGACGAGAACGTAACGCCCTTTCTTTTAAAGAAATTAGGCGTGAACCTTCAGGCTTTTGAAGCAGCCGTTGAGAGTCAAGTAAAGAGCTATCCCAAGATTGAGGGAGGAACTCCCTATTTGAGCAACAACGCCAATCAAGTGCTGAACAAGGCCAATAACTTCCTCAAGGAGTTTGGTGATGAATATGTCTCCATCGAACATGTGCTTCTTGCTTTGCTTGCAGGTGGTGATACCATCGCGCAGCTGATGAAAGACAGTGGCGTAACCGATAAGGGACTGAAAGCAGCCATAACCGAACTCAGAAAAGGAGGGAAGGTAACGAGTCAAACAGCAGAGGACACCTACAACGCGTTGGGCAAATATGCCCTGCACCTTAACCAATTGGCGAAGGATGGGAAACTCGATCCCGTAATTGGCAGAGACGAGGAGATAAGACGCGTGCTTCAGATCCTTTCGCGCAGGACCAAGAACAACCCCATTCTTATTGGAGAACCAGGCGTGGGTAAAACAGCCATTGCCGAAGGATTGGCGCACCGCATAATCAACGGAGACGTTCCTGAAAACCTGAAAACCAAACAGCTTTATTCGCTGGATATGGGCGCGTTGGTAGCAGGTGCCAAATACAAAGGTGAGTTTGAAGAGCGTTTGAAATCAGTAGTAAAAGAGGTGGTTTCTGCCAATGGCGAGATTGTCCTTTTCATTGATGAGATACACACGCTTGTGGGCGCAGGTGGAGGAGAAGGCGCTATGGATGCGGCCAATATCCTCAAACCAGCATTGGCGCGTGGCGAACTGAAAGCCATTGGTGCAACTACGCTCAACGAGTATCAGAAATACTTTGAGAAGGACAAGGCACTCGAAAGACGTTTTCAGAAAGTGATGGTAGATGAGCCCAATACGGAAGATGCCATCTCTATTCTTCGTGGATTGAAAGAGAAGTACGAAACACACCATAAGGTGCGTATTAAAGATGAGGCGATCATCTCAGCGGTAACCCTTTCGCAACGCTACATTAACGACCGGTTCTTGCCAGATAAGGCCATTGATCTGATTGATGAAGCCGCTTCTAAACTGCGTATTGAAATCAATTCTTCTCCGCAGGAATTGGATGAAATTGAAAGAAAAATCCGTCAGTTAGAGATTGAGCGCGAGGCCATCAAACGGGAGAAAGACAAGGCCAAGTTGGATAAGCTTGCTTCACAATTAGCGGAGATGAGCGAAGAGCGCGATTCGTTGAAAGCCAAATGGCAGAACGAAAAGGACATCGTGGAGGGTATTCAGCAAGCCAAGGAAGACATCGAAACATATAAACTGCAGGCAGAACAGGCCGAAAGAGCAGGAGATTTTGGTCAAGTGGCTGAGTTGCGCTACGGTAAGATCAAAGAGGCCGAAGCCAAGTTGGAGGATAGCAAAGGGCAATTGGCCGAGTTGCAATCCAACTCGCCAATGATCAAAGAGGAAGTAGATTCGGAAGACATTGCAGGGGTGGTTTCTCGTTGGACGGGAATTCCGATTAACAAGATGCTGGAAAGCGACCGCGAAAAGCTTCTCAAGCTAGAAGACGAATTGCACAAACGTGTAATTGGTCAGGACGAAGCAATTACTGCCATTTCGGATGCAGTGCGCAGGAGCAGGGCAGGCCTACAGGATGAGAAACGGCCCATCGGTTCGTTCATCTTCCTCGGTACAACGGGTGTGGGTAAAACCGAGCTTGCTAAAGCCTTGGCAGACTATCTCTTTAATAATGAGAACGCGATGACGCGTATTGACATGAGCGAGTACCAAGAACGCCACGCGGTGAGCCGTTTGGTGGGTGCGCCTCCGGGATATGTGGGCTATGACGAAGGTGGTCAGTTGACCGAAGCTGTGCGTAGAAAGCCGTATTCGATTGTACTGCTGGATGAGATTGAGAAAGCGCATCCCGATGTGTTCAACATTCTGCTACAGGTGTTGGATGATGGACGACTGACCGATAACAAAGGACGTGTGGTGAACTTTAAGAACACCATCATCATCATGACCTCGAACCTCGGTTCGCATCTCATTCAGGAGAAGATGGAGGGCATCAACGAAATGAACAAGGATGAAGTGTTGGCATCTACCAAAACAGAACTGTTTGAGCTGCTGAAGAAAACGCTGCGGCCTGAATTCTTGAACCGGATTGATGACATCATCATGTTTACGCCACTCACGCGAGAAGATGTGGCGAGCATTGCCAAGCTGCAATTGCAGTTGTTGGCCAAGCAGTTAGAGAAGAACGACATCACGTTTGAGTTTACAGATGAATGTGTGGAATGGCTAGCGCAACTCGGTTACGACCCACAGTTTGGTGCCAGACCATTGAAGCGAGTCATTCAACGCGAGGTGCTAAATGAACTCTCTAAGCAGATTCTGGCAGGTAAGGTGAACAAGGATGGCATCATCATTCTCGATTGCTTTGATAAGCAGGTGGTTTTCAGAAACCAGCCGAAGGAAAAAGAGGTGGTTTAACATGCAAAGACCTGTTAGGTTTTGAAACCTAACAGGTCTTTCTTTTTATTGACCGCAAAGCAATTCCGCGGATTTCCTTTTATGCGGAATGAGGGTCTTTTTTTGAAGTTAACGTTTTGCAGCTAAGAAACGTGGGGCATTTCGGAGTGATTCACTGTCCACCGAAACGAAAGTTGCTACGGAGAACGAACCTTGCGGAAACCACTGACTGCCCCATGTTTTCTTAGGTGCTGTGTGTGCCCGGCATGGGCAGAAACACTATCGCAAGGTAGTGAGTTCTTTGAAATTATCCAGAGGGTGTAAGTCCCTTATGCGCGGGAGTAACCCTTCGACACCGCTCAGGGGAGTCCGTCTCGAAGCATTAGCAAGTCGCAAAGCCTGCCCCGATTTTTATCGGGGTCATAGTAGTTGGGAGCAAATGAGCAGGGAATGCTAAACCCATATCCCTGATGACTCACGGACCAATGAAGGACTGAACGTTGAGTGGACTGAAATTCGATAAGGAGCGTCTCGTCTATACGAACGGGAGTAGCCTTATCTTAAAGTAACGAAGAGCCAAGAATGGTGTAAAGCCCGTAGGAAATTATTCCAACGGGCTAAAGAGCATTCTTGGTATGCTCAACGAACCGCTGTATACGAGACCCGTTCCGCCTGAGGCGGAGGTGTGAGAGCCGAGCCTCACCTCGTCAACGTTGGTTGGCGAGGCGGGCTACTCGATTAGCGGCTGTTAAAATCTTCGTGTCAAGCTGAACGCCATTCCTGTATTGTTGTCTTGTGTCGGAAAGCTGTAAATGTTCCATGTGGTCAATTTGTCTTTTGGTTTGCGGTTAGTTATTAAATTCCATGCACTTAAAATCATTGTCGTTGTCCCAAGTCCAATGTTTACCATTGAAAGTGTCTTTTGACTTTCGTTTGTATAATTTGTCCCCCAACTATTCATTTCCTTTGGAAACATTGCTGAACCAAGTGCAATTTGTCCTGCACCAGTTATTAGTCCAATAATTGGAACTGTTTTATTCGTTGTGCCTTTGCCAATTTGTATTCCGTTTACTGTATTAAGTGAAAGATTTAGTCCGCCAATAATAGACGATGAAATGCCGTATGCTGGTGTAATGTGATTGTATGTATAAACTGGCGTTGGTCCATAGGTCGGCTGTATCATTGCACATTCTTCTTTTGTAAGTCCGCTTGTCAAAACCCAATTGTCAACCGATGAGTTATTCATTGCTAACAGTTCATCGTATTTATGTTTGCTGTTTATGTCGTCCGCAACTTGTCTGCTGGTGGTTTGCTCTACTAAATAACCAACAGCACAGATAGTTCCGTCCTTATCTATGAAGCAAGGTTTTCTTTGGTCTGCATAGTCGTAATTTTTAGGAAATATTCCGTTTGTCCAGTAGTCGTGCAGTAGGTCTAAAAGATGATTACGTTTTTTTATCAGGTCAGCCGAAAGATTAGAAACGTCTTTATTCCTGAGTAAATTTTCAACATATTCAAGATGAGTTCTAATTCTAAGATTGTTGTCAGTCGCAGCGTCTGGCTTATGTCCAAACTTGCTTTCATAACTAATGTCGCCAAGAAGTGGATTAACCATTTGGCTTGTGTCAACCGATGATTTGTTGCAGCAAAAAAATAGTGTCGCAACGGTTAGTGTAAAAATGATTGTTAGCTTTTTCATTGTGTCAAATTTTATTTAGTTGATAATATGTCTGTCGTTGTGTGGTCTGCATAAATAGCCGCTAACGTTTTGGCGCTTGGCGAAGAAGCGGATTTCGAAGCACTAAACTGTCTGCCAGCACTGAACTTGATACGAAGCACAAAACTTCATTTAAGCACTGAACCGCCAATTTCTTATAGGTGCTGTGTGCGCCCAGCATGGGCAGAATTACTACCGCAAGGTAGTGAGTTCTTTGAAATTGTCTAGAGGGTGTAAGTCCCTTATGCGCGGGAGTAACCCTTCGACACCGCTCAGGGGAGTCCGTCTCGAAGCACTAGCAAGTCGCAAAGCCTGCCCCGATTTTTATCGGGGTCATAGTAGTTGGGAGCAAATGAGCAGGGAATGCTAAACCCATACCCCTGAGGACTCACAGACCAATGAAGGACTGAACGTTGAGTGGACTGAAATTCGATAAGGAGCGTCTCGTCTATACGAACGGGAGTAGCCTTATCTTAAAGTAACGAAGAGCCAAGAATGGTGTAAAGCCCGTAGGAAATTATTCCAACGGGCTAAAGAGCATTCTTGGTATGCTCAACGAACCGCTGTATACGAGACTCGTACGTACAGTGGTGTGAGAGCCTCTCCCCGTCAGTATCTACTGGCGGGGCGGGCTACTCGATTACCCAGCGTTATTTATTAAATCATCTAATGAATATTTTTTAATTTCTTTTCTTTTGATTTTAGATAATTCATAAAGTTTGTTTTTATCTTGAATATCTAACCAAAGCATTGGGTCGTTTTTAAAGATGGTTCCAAAGACAAGTGCTAATTCGTGATTTAACGAACGTTCACCTTTTATAAGTTTAGTTAAATTCGATGGCCTAACTCCAATATAGTGGGCAAACTTATTTTGTCTAATCTCAAAAGCATTTAAATAGGCTTTGAGGAAGTCTCCTACTAGTTTTGAATGTTTGTCTTTAGAATTTAAATAGTCTTCCATTTTGAATTTAAGAGCCATTAATTCTATCATCTTTTTCCGTTCATTAGAGCGTTCTTTGGATTTGTTTAAAAGAATAGCTTGAAATTCATTAAATTCTCTAGTGCCAACATCCATTCTGTCAGTTAAAATTTGTGCTTTATTTTTATTAATTTCTTGCTTGTTCATAATTCTTAAATTTTAATATAGATACTTTTCTATTAATTTTAATCCAACCGAATCTTCAATATACATTCTTTGACCAAGAGCTTGTGTTGCCCCATATTTTTTTTTGTACCATTCAATTAAGTTTGTTTTGGATGTAAAGGTCAGAAAGCCTTTATAATTACCCTCAATTTTAAAACTTTCTCTACAAGCAAATGCAATTAAACAACTAGCAACATAATCAAACTTTTTATTTGAAGAACTAAAATTGTGAGGCGCAATTTCTATCACATCCATTATTAGCATATCACTTTCAATTCTTAATTGTAAAAGACCTTCGACACTTTGAGGATTGTTCTTTAATCTTAATACATAGGTTTTAGTATTTTTTTCTTTAATCAGTTTGTTCCAATCAAATTTCCAACCGTCTTTTTTTAATGGCATTTTCCCAGATGCAAGAACAATTTCAACTTCAATAAGTTTATTATTCCCTAAATCATAGATGTATGTCATACTCTTTAATTGATATAATATCTAACGGCTAATATACTCTAAAATTGTCATAAATGTATAATTAATTATAATTTAATTATCAAAATATGAAATTTAATGTGAAGTTTTTTAATGTTGGGTAACGTTTGGAGGTCTGCGATGGCGGGGATTATTAGCACTTCACTGTCAACCAAGCACAAATGTTGATAGAAGCACTGCACTTGATTTAACCACGTCAGCGCCCATTGCGGCAAACGGCTGTTATCGGCTGCCGTGTGTCCTGCGTTGCCACAGGGTAGTAAGATACAGGAATGCATCTTAGAAATGGTAACACAACTTTATTAGAGATGATAGGCTCTGAGTGTAAGAAAGAAACGAGCGGACTCCCAAAGCAACGGGTAAAGTCCGAGGTCTCACAAAAGACGAGCAAGCAGAGAACTGGACTATCGGAAAAGACGTGCAGGCGTATTTTTCAAACCGCCTTGTGGTGCTTCTGTAAAGAGCAGAGGTATTGAGCGACAAGGTGAAAGCATCTTCAT
>Ga0316208_1000621_pt1 | contig 40279 bp, 36 predicted proteins | sample 3monopyrite_MG_FD_204944 | JGI IMG/M metagenome (GOLD analysis project Ga0316208, IMG submission 204944) | Microbial mat bacterial communities from mineral coupon in-situ incubated in ocean water Damariscotta River, Maine, United States -... | ecosystem: Environmental > Aquatic > Marine >...
TGAGGCAATAGAGAACGCAGAAAAAAATCGTGATTGTTTACCTCAATTGTTTCATTCAGATCGCGGTAGCCAATATGTTTCAGAAGATGTTGAAGATAAACTGAAAAATGTCACGATCAGCATGAGCCGCAAATGCTGTAGCGGAAAGTTTTTTTGGTACGTTAAAAACAGAACATGTAAACCATGAACGGTATAAAAATATTAGAGAAGCACGAATCAGCTTGTTTCAATATATAGAAGGGTTCTATAATCGTAAACGCAGACATTCACACTTAGGTAATATATCGCCACTTAAGTTTGAAGATATGGCTGCATAATCTATGTCCGTTATACGGGGTACAGGTCATAAGATTAATATTATGCTCTATTTTAAATGATGGTTATAGAAGTAAATTTATGATTAGTATTATACAATTTATTAAAGAAATACATTATCTACTTGGTGATAACACTCGAAAATTGCCATGGATAATATTTTTATTTTTATGTTCATCTGTTTTAGATGTTGCAGGTATTGGATTGATAGTGCCCTATGTTGCATTGATTGTTAGCCCTGAAAATTTCATACAAAGTGATTTTTATCCTATATTTGTTTCTTTAGGTATGCCTTTAAAGCAGGATGAACTATTAATAACTTTGGGTCTAGTCCTGTTAATTGTTTTTATTATTAAAACAATTGCTGCGCTTCTAATAAATCGAATAATTATTAATTTTTGCTTTCAACATAGTGTGCAGCTTCGTTCATCATTAATGAATTCTTATCAACGTTTGCCTTATATAGATTACCTTGCTCGCAATAGCTCTGCTTATATTCATAATGTAAATCTTGCTGCAAAATTTTCTGAAACTATTATGCAATCAATACTACGGCTAATTAGTGATGGCTTAGTTGCGTTGGTAATACTTATTTTATTAGCAACAGTAAACATTACTGCATTGGGATTACTTGTATTCTTATTGGGAGGGCTGATCTTGGTGTATGATCGAGTATTTAGACCGAGTATAGGTAAATACGGCCGTTTAGCTAACGAATATTCAACAAATATGCTGAAAGGAATTAATGAAGGTATTGAAGGTTTAAAAGAGATACGAATTCTTGGTAAAGAAGAGTACTTTCATAAAATGTTTTATGATAATGCAAAGGGACTTTCGCTAGTAAATCAAAAATCCACATTAATTTCTACAGCCCCTCGTTATCTTTTGGAGTTAGTGCTTATAACATTTGTTGTGATGTTGGTATTTTCTTCTATAATATTTAGCCAAGACCTTAACACTTTATTGCCTACACTTAGTATGTTTGCTGTTGCCAGTATGCGATTAGCTCCATCTGCGAACCAAGTAATTAGTGGAATTGCAAAAATACGTTTTGGAAGACATGGTATAGGGTTGCTTTATTCTGATTTATTAAAATTAGAGGAAAATACAACCTCTACTATTGCTTCATCAAATGATAACAAGAGAGTTTTTCAGTCTCTTATATTATGTGATGTAACTTTTTCTTATCCAAAAACAAATCAACCCGCACTCAAAAATATTTCACTAAGTATACATGCTGGCGATGCTATTGGAATAACCGGTACATCAGGAGCTGGAAAAACAACATTAGTGGATATGTTGCTTGGCTTATTAGAGCCTCAAAAAGGAGAAATAACTGTTAATGGTTACACATTAGAAAATGGTCCGGAAGATTGGAGATCACAAGTTGCATATTTACCGCAACAAGTATTTTTAACCGATAATACATTAAAAAGTAATGTGGCTTTAGGTTTAGAAGATAATGAAATAAATGAGAATAAACTTAAGGAGGCTATAAGGCAGGCACGATTAAGTGATCTAATTCAACAATTACCAGAAGGTGTAAATACAATGCTTGGTGAAAGGGGAGTAAGACTTTCTGGCGGACAAAGACAACGTGTTGCTCTTGCCCGGGCTTTTTATCATGATAGAAATATTCTTGTAATGGATGAATCTACCAGTGCACTTGATAGTGAAACTGAGCATGAAATTGTTGAAGAAATAAAGCATCTCAAAGGAAAGAAAACTATAATTATCATAGCTCATCGTTTAACAACACTTCAACACTGCGAGCGAATCTACCGGTTGGAACATGGTGAATTAGTGAAGCAAGGTAATTATGACGATGTTGTAGGGAATATGTCTAAATGAATGAAGTATCTTCTGAAATTAATAAAAACAGTAATGTGACAATTCTTGATTGTACCTTCAGAGATGGTGGATATTATAATAATTGGGACTTCGATCCTCAATTAGTACGAAAGTATCTTATTGCGATGTCTGGCTCGGGAGTGGATGTCGTTGAAATAGGATTTCGTTCACGCTCTTCTAATGTTTTTATGGGTGCATTTTCATATTCCACTGATGACTACTTAACATATTTAAATATACCTGAAAATTTAAATATTGCAGTTATGGTGAATGCCTCTGAACTATTATCGCAACCAGATGGTGGTTTGAGTGCTGTAGAAGAGTATTTTTGTGATGCTGCCTTATCTCCCGTGAGTATAGTGCGTATAGCTATACATTCTCGCGAAATTGAAAAAATCAAACCTATTATAATTCGTCTTTCTAGCTTGGGCTATAAGTTAACTCTTAACTTGATGCAAGTAGATTTGTTGACAGATGCAGAGTTAGCTGAAGCTTCGCGAGAATTGGATTCATGGGGTAAGATCGATGTTCTTTACTTTGCAGATTCTCTGGGTAATCTTGCACCTGAATCAACTGATAAAATTGTAAATATACTTAAGTCTACCTGGAATGGTGAGATAGGTTTTCATGCGCACGATAATAAGGGGCAAGCTTTAATTAACTGTATGACAGCTGTAGATGCTGGAGTTACATGGGTAGATGCCACCATTCGTGGCATGGGACGAGGTGCTGGCAATGTTCGTATTGAAAGTTTAATTCTTGAGTTAGAGCATAGAGAATTGGGTTTTTATAACATACATGCACTGTATCCATTGGTTGTTGATGATTTTGCTGTCCTACACAAACTATATGGGTGGGGGCCAAGTTTTTTTTATCATTTGGCTGCCATTGAAGGGATTCATCCGACATACGTTCAAGAATTATTAACTTCATCCAGATATTCACCTGACGAGATACTTCTAGCATTGAAATATTTAAGTGGGGTTGAAGCTCACTCATATAGTTCAAATGCATTGGGTATAGCTTTACAAGGTTCAGAAATGAATGGCAAAGGAAACTGGTGTCCAAAAGGTTGGGCAAAAGATAATGATGTTTTGATTATCGGCTCAGGACCATCTGCTGAACGACACATGGGAGCGATAATTCATTATATTAGTAATCATCCTAATCTAAAGGTTTTGTGTCTTAACATAAACCACGCAGTACCACAGGAACTTGTTTCTGCTTATGTTGCTTGCAATCAATCAAGAATACTTATTGAGTCACATTCATATAGTGAATTGAATTGTCCGATTATTCTTCCTTTGGCAGAAGTTCCAAAGGGAATTCTACATTTATTGGATAATGTAAATGTATTGGACTATGGTTTGAATGTTTCTACGGAGCAACTAGAAATTTATGAGACCGGTTGCATTTTACCGTCTGCGCTAGCCGCAGGGTATGCAATTTCTGTCGCAATAAAGGCTGGAGGAAAGCGGGTGTTAATGGCTGGTTTCGATGGCTATACTGCTGGAGATTCTCTACAAGAGGAAATGCTCGAAGTGCTCGAAAAAATTATGGAATCATATGAGAATATTCCACTTATAGCTGTTACACCCACTACTTATCCTATTGCACAACGTTCAATCTATGAGCCAGTTTTATAATGGTAGATAAATAATCATAATGTTGGTTGTTGGTCCGCAATAAGTTTTTTAATATATTAAGAGTGATTTTTATTTAAGACAATTATGAGTTATATAGTAGTTATTCCAGCGCGTTATCAATCTACACGATTACCAGGGAAGCCCCTGATAAATCTTTGTGGGGTCCCAATGATTGTGCGTACTTACAATCAATGTATTAAATTTGCGCCTGCTGACAAAGTTTGCGTAGCAACTGATAGCCAACAGATAAAAGATGTTTGTGAACAGAACGGCATCCGCGTAGTTATGACATCAGAGAATTGCATGACAGGAACTGACCGTGTTGCAGAGGTAGCTGAGCAGATAAATGTTCAAACTTACATTAATGTACAAGGAGATGAACCAGTATTTAATCCTGATGACCTGCGCGCATTAGTCCAAGCAGCAGAAAAAAATCCTGATGAGGTTATTAATGGCTATTGTTCAATTCAAGATGAAGAACAGTTTAGAAGTCATAGTATACCTAAGGTAGTGTTGCGGCCTGACGGACGTTTGTTGTATATGTCTCGAGCTCCAATTCCTACAAATAAGCATGGTGATTTTGTTAATGCCTGGCGACAAGTTTGTGCTTATGCCTACCCTCGAGAGTCTTTACAATCTTTTGCAAAAATACAATCTAAGATGCAACTTGAGAAAATTGAAGATATAGAAATTTTACGTTTTCTTGAGTTAGGTTGGGAAGTTCGAATGATATCAATGAGCAACAATTCTGTTGCTGTTGATATACCAGAGGATAAGTTACGCGCAGAACAAGCTATTTCTTCTATGGGGCTGTAATGAAAGATATACCTGAAAGATCGCATAAAAATTTTTCGACTTTGGTATTCGATTGTGATGGAGTAATTCTAGATTCGAACAAAATTAAAACAGAGGCTTTTCGTGAAGTGGCGGAAAGGTTTGGCTCTCAGGCAGCAGATGAACTGGTTGAATATCATGTACGTAATGGAGGTATTTCTCGCTACCATAAATTTGAATATCTCATTGTTGACATACTTGGTCGTACCGCAATTCAATCAACAATAAATAAACTTGCATCTGATTACGGTGATTGTGTTTACAATGGTTTGTTAACATGTTCAGTGACACCGGGATTAAAGGAATTAAGAAAAGCAACTAAAGATGCAAAGTGGATGATCGTGTCCGGTGGTGATCAGGATGAATTAAGACGTGTTTTTGCAAAGAGAGAACTCGATACGTTATTTGATAGTGGCATTTATGGCAGTCCACATACTAAAGATGAAATATTAGATAGTGTGAGTTCTGAAGGTAAATTAAAGCATCCTGCACTTTTTTTAGGGGATAGTCGCTATGATCATGAGGCTTCTTTAAGTGCAGGTATCCAATTTGTTTTTATACATGGATGGACTGAATTACCCGAATGGGAAAAGTACTGTAAAGCACATGGTATTCATTACGTAGACTATGTGAAAAATATTACAGACATTATTTGATGTGATATTAGTGGAGACATGATAACCATATTAGCTTTATATTGTTGAGATTTAGTATTACGGGCACAAATTAATTGCTGATTTATATTAGCGGAAAAATAATAGAATAGTTTATTATCAGCTACGTTGATTAAAAAACGTCTAAAAGGAAATAAAATGAAGTGTGGAGAATTTGATAAAAGAAATCAGGAGTTTTTGGATTCTTTTAATGAAAAAGATTATTTTAATTCACTAATTTCATCAGGTGATAATGAAGATGTTGTTATCTTTGATGTTGGAGCACACAAGGGAGAATCAGCTATATTTTTTAATGAGTTGTTTCCAGAATCAAAAATCTACAGTTTTGAACCAAACCCGCTTGCAGCAAAGGAGATTTTGAAACTTAATTTGAGTAATGTTCAAGTGTTTAATATGGCTTTAACTGATCGCGATGGAACTGCTGAATTTTATATTCAGGATATCTCTCATTTGTCATCTCTAAATAACATTAATAAAAGTAGCAATGCATCAATGGGCTATGCAGAAAAAGAAAAGCATACAGTACACAATGTAACTGTTATGCGAGGGGATGAGTTTTGTATTAAGAACAAAGTAGAACACGTTAATTTTTTAAAGATTGATGTTCAAGCTAATGAAGTTTCTACTTTGCATGGGTTTAGTAATATGATTTCGAAAGTTAGTTGTGTTTTTGTAGAAGTAAGTCTTTATGATTTTTATAGCAAAAAATCGAGTATTGGCGAGATAGAAAAAACATTACCAGATTTTGAGCTTTATGACATTTATGAGATCTCTAAAAACCCAAAAACATTAGGGACTGACTGGGCAACATTGGTATATAAAAGAATTAAATGAGTAATAGGGATTATGTTTTGCTGATATGCTACGTATATTATGCCTAAAATATAGGCCATTATGTTGATAGTGATGATTATTTTAATAAGTGTGAGTTAATCTATAATGTGCGGTATTGCAGGATTGTTTGGTAACTTTAATGATAGACAAATCCAATTACGTGGAATGTTGTCTTCTTTATATCACCGAGGCCCAGATGAAGAAGGTGAGTATATAGATGAGCTCTTTGCTGGAGGTATGCGGCGTCTTTCAATCAATGATCTTCATGGTGGTTCACAACCGTTGTACAACGAGGATAAATCAGTAATTCTTTTTTACAATGGAGAAATTTATAATTCCAGAGAATTAAGAAAAGAACTTGAGGCTAAAGGAAAGCATTTTCGTAGTCATTCTGATGGAGAAGTCATTGCTCATTTGTATGATGATCTAGGTGAATCAGTTTTTGAATATTTAGATGGTATGTTTGCTGTTGCGCTCTGGGATACTCGTCGAAAAACATTGTTGTTGGCTCGTGATCTTCCTGGAGAAAAACCACTTTATTATGCGCCATTAGATAATGGTGGCTTGGCTTTTGCCTCAGAAATTAATGCGCTTGAGAGTTTACCTTCATTAACATTAACTCTTGATCGACAGTCTCTATGGGATTTCCCTTCTTTTCTTTGGGTTCCAGAGCCAAGTACTTCATATAATGAGGTTAAATCATTAAAGCGTGGCTGTGTTTTGGTGGCGCGTAATAATAATATTGATATTCATTCCTTTAAAAGTAAGCTTTCTGAAGTAGAATATGATATTAACTCAGATGAACAAGCTATCAGCTTAACTCGTGAAGTGGTAGAGAGTGCAATTAAATCTCGTTTATTATCAGATGTACCTGTAGGTAGTTTTCTTAGTGGTGGACTAGATAGCAGCATCATAGCTACAGTTGCTGCGCGAGAACTTTCTCAGCTTGATACATTCACAATTTCCTTTGAGGATGTACACGACCCTTATCATGGTAAAGCAGATGAATCAGAAGCAGCTGCAGCAACAGCATCGTTAATTGGATCAAAACATCATACTGTACGAATAACAGCAGATGATTTTCGTCAAAGTTTAGATGATTTTTGTAAATATGGGGATCAACCATTTTCAGTATCGTCTGGTCTAGGCATCATGGCTATTGCCCATGCAGCAAAAGAAACGGGTATAAAAGTTCTACTTTCAGGTGATGGTGCTGATGAGTGCTTTGGAGGTTATTCATGGTACGAACATCTTCCTAAAATTACATTTTCTAATGGGGAGCTACCTGTAGATCCTACATCGTTTCAAAATATCGGGCTCTCTGTGCAGGAACGTTTAGATGTGCTTTCTAGAATGCCACCTAAACAACGCGCATGGGCATGGCACTATTATGCTGCTGAATCGGAAAAACAGGAATTATTTTCTTCTGAATGGCAAAGTGGATTGAACAGTTCATTATCTCATTTTAATTCCCTAAAAAATAATGATAAGCCCGAGACTTTTATAAGGAACGATCGCAATTTCTACTTTCCAAATGAAATGCTAACAAAGGTTGATAGAATGACAATGGCCTACTCAGTTGAGGGACGAGCTCCTTTTGCCGCACCGTCTGTGCTTGCATTGGCAGATAATATGCCGTTGAAATACATGGTGAGAGGTTCCGAATTAAAGTGGGTTTTACGTCGAGCATTTGAAGATATTTTGCCGATGGATATTATAAATCGGCCCAAGCATGGTTTCAATGTACCTATTGATCATTGGTTGAGAGGTGATTGGTCCGATATGGTTGATGAGGCATTTGAAAAGGGATCCGCGTTACATCGGTTTGGAATTGTATCTTCAAATTCAGTGGATGTCGCTCGAAGACTTTTGTCAAATCGAAATAGATTGAATGGACATACTATTTTTTCATTCATAATGTTAAACAAATGGTTGAGTAGATAACATGGAAATAATTGCAGAAATTGGTCAAAATCATAATGGGGATATGGAATTAGCACGTCGGTTGATACATTCAGCAAAAGAAAATGGTGCTGATGTAGCCAAGTTCCAACTTTATGAAGCGCGTAGCTTGTTTTCACGCAATGATAACCCTTGGTTTGAATACAATTGTAAAACAGAACTTTCGCGTAAAAATATTGAAGATCTCAATAAGATATGTAATGAAGTCGGTATTGAATTTATGGCTTCGGCCTTTGATGTTGAGCGTATTAGCTGGTTGGAAGCTATTAATGTCAAGCGCCACAAAGTGGCCTCTCGCTCTATTCATGATCAAACGCTTGTAGAAGCTCTGGCAAAAACAGGTAAACCAGTTTTGGTTTCATTAGGAATGTGGAATGAGGAGAAGTTTCCAATTATAGCGTCTAATGAAATAGATTATCTTTATTGTATTTCAAAATATCCAACGCCTCTTAAAGATATACATCTTAAGGATGTAGATTTTTCTCTTTATACGGGGTTTAGTGACCATAGCATAGGGATATCTGCAGCGTGTGCAGCATTGGCACGTGGAGCAAGCATCATAGAGAAACATTTTACATTAGATAAATCTATGTATGGTCCTGACCATGAAGGAAGCATGACACCTGAAGAATTAAATAATCTGTCTAGCTTTCGAAATGACATGAAGGAGTGCCTTTAATGCCTCGTATAACGGTTTATATTGCGTGCCACAATTATGGTGCTTACGTTAGTGAAGCTATTGAAAGTGTATTGTGTCAAACAGTCAATGATTGGGAACTACTGCTTATAGATGACGGTTCTACTGATGATACATATGAAGTCTTTGAAAGTTATAGAAGTCAACCAAAAATACGAATATTTAGAACAGAAGGTATTAGTCTACCTGCCGTAAACAACCTTGCATTAAATGAAGCTAAAGGTAAATACATTGTTCGACTTGATGGAGATGATATTTTTGATGAAAATATATTATTAGTTTTAGGTAACTACCTTGACCGAGATGATGAACTTGCTTTGGTTTTCCCAGATTATTATCTTGTTGATGAAACAGGCGAAATCTTTGCTCATGAATGGAGGTCGAAGTTACATACTAAGGATCATGTGATGGATGAACCACCAAATGGTGCTTGTACTATGGTTAGAACTGATGTGTTAAAGACGGTTGGTGGTTATAGAGAAGATCTTGGTGCGCAGGACGGGTTAGACTTATGGTTAAAAATAAAAGATCAATATAAATCAACAAACGTAAATCTTCCTTTGTTCTATTATCGTAGGCATGGTAAGAATCTTACAGAGCAACCATTAAAAATATTGAATGCTAGAAGAGAGATTAAGTCCGATATGGCATTTAATGAAATTGGAAATAGAAGACCAATTATTGCCGTAATTCCATGCCGAAAAAATCACGATTTTGTGGATGACTTATGGGCTCAAAAGATATCAGGTAAATCCTTGCTGGAACGCGATATTCTTGTATGCATTAGCTCGGATATGTTTGATTATATTGTTGTTGCGTGTGACAACCCAGATGCTGAGCATATCGTCAATAAATATAGTCATGATGAGCGTGTTAAATTTTTCTTGAGGGATGAAAAGTCTACTTTACGATCAACAAGTATAGTCGAGACTTTAAATAAACTAGTCGAAGTATATGATTCTGAACTCAACGGGATAGTACTTATGCGTTACATTCAAACTCCATTTGTAACAAAAGGTACAATTGAAGAGGCTGTTAATTCAATAGTTATTTCTGATGTTGATTGTGCTTTTGCAGTAGAAGCAATCCGACATGATGTATTTCAACGAAAAGCCAATGGTTTAGTACCATTGAATCCAAGTGCTTATGGTATTGTAAATACCTCAAGTCTTTATAGAGATTCTTCAACTTGCATGGCGGTTAAGACAAAAAAAATTAAGGGTGGCTCTTTACGCGGTTCTAATTCAGCAGGATTCAAAGTATCTGCAGCAGAAAGTTTTTTTATGTCCTCTGAAAATGATATAGAAGTCGCGAGTAATCTAGAAGCTGTTTCAAAGAATGGGGTTAGTTTAGTTAGCAAGCAGGATGGAATTTCAAATTCATGAGTATTTCTGTTCAGGAAACATTTAAAAAAAATATGGGTCGTATTGGTATAGTAGTTGCCTCAAGGTTTTCCTCAACGCGTTTACCCGGGAAAGCCTTACGTGAACTGGGTGAGCATAGCATGCTTGGTTTTCTTCTATCACGTTTAAAATCATCAGAGCTTGTTGATGAAATAATTTTAGCTACATCAAATGAAGACTCAGATGATCTAGTTGAGAGAGAAGGAAAGAAATATGGAGTTTCTGTGTACAGAGGTTCATTAGATGATGTTGTTGATCGGTATGCTGGTGCTGCAAAGCACTTTTCTCTAGACATCTTAATCAGGGTAACGGCGGATTGCCCATTTCTTGATGGCAAATTCGTAGATGATTGTTTACTACAAATTACAAAAAGTCCAGATACATTATTTACCACTAAACCTAATTATCCTACAGGACTAGATCTTGAAATATTCACTTCAGAAATGCTTTTTTGGCTTAACAATAAAAATGATTTACCTGCATTACATCGAGAGCATCTAACATCTTTCTTTTACACCGATGAAAGTCCATGGAAACCTACGATATTGAGTTCCCCTTTTGATTGTCATAATGTCGAAGGTGTATATACAGTTGATACCATTGATGATTATGAGAGTGCAGTTAAGCTAGTAAATTCTTTTGAACATATGTACATTTCAACTGAAGCTATTGTACAGAAAAAAAATAATAATTAATTAATGTTGGTTATTTTAGTGATGCGATTATTTGAACTGAAATAATTTAAACATATATCATTTGTGATTTGTTATTAAATAAAATGGAAAGAGTTTTATGAAAAACCTTCATAATCTTTGGCATGAAAAATTTAAGGGATTATTTCCAAATCAGATAACGATAGAAGGACAGTCAGTTATCAAGGGATATATAGAAATGAATAATGAACAACGAGAGATGATTCAAGAGTTATATCGAAAATCAAACGACCGCATGTCCAAGTTAATCTCTATAAACTTGGGTGAGTTAGGGTATTCGGTAAACACTAAATGACAAAAAATATATGCTTGGTTTTATCAGGGCTTGAAAACATTTGTAATAGCGATGATTCTAATTCATATATGATATTTGGCAAATGGATGTCATTAATTCCAGATAAAATACCAAATAAAAAAATAATATATTTCAAGCCTAGTGAGGAAATGCCATCTGAGATACTTAAACAGCAAAAGTATATATCGGATATTTATACGTCTTTTTTAGGGAAGTTGGCTGATATTCTTAATGAATATCATAGTGAAGATATGAGTGTTAGGCAATGGGAAATAATAATAGGACCTTGGCTTAAACTTTATATTGATACACTATTTGTTCGATGGAAATTATTACGTTCAGCCTTGAGTCAATCACCTAAAACTGTTTGTATATTAGATACAAAAGGAGTAAAGAAAATACCCACACCTGTTTCACGTGATGACTTTTCATACTTGCTAAATAACAATGTATTTTGGAATCAATTTATTTTATCTGAAGCATTAGTGAGTACTCGTGAAAATACTATTGCTGATGTTGAAACTAATCCTATTAAGCAATATACTGAAAAATCTTTACCGAAGGTTAAATCACTTCGTGGCCGGATAAAAGCTTTCGTTAGGAATAGATTGAAGTGTTTTCTAGAGCTAACATCAAGATCGCTATCGAGTAAAAACAGCATTGTTATTAGTACTCCGTATATTAATATAAAAAATCAACTAAAAATATCTTTTCATTTACGAAGTATACCAGTATTTTATTTTAATAAAAAATATCATAGTAACTGTTTGTATGTTGATTTATCAAAACGAGGTATACTGAAATCTGTTCAAAATTGTTGTGATGATAGTTTTTCAGATTTTGCTGGTCGTATGATTCATACTCAACTTCCGACATGCTATTTTGAGGAGTGGGAACACCTTAAAGATCAAAAAGAAAAGTTAAAGTTACCTAAAAGTGTAAAACTTATTTATACGGGTTCAAGTTCTGCAAGCGATGAAAGTTTTAGACTATATATTGCTAGACAAATTGCCCTCGGTACACGATATGTGATTTCACAACACGGTGGTGTATATGGGGTATCTCTTATTCCACCGAAGGCAGAGTTTTATGAACATCGTGTTGTAGATAGATGGATTTCTTGGGGCTGGTCTTATTCAGAAAAAAAAGTGTTACGAGGTCTGAATACAAAGATGCTTTCACATACGTATACTCATAATAGTTATGGGGAAAAGTTATTATTAGCTCTTCCCAATATAGAATATTCGCCTAGTAGAATTGTTTATTCTGATCCTCAGACAATTATAAATATACATTTATCTGTTTTAAGCGGATTAGATGTTGGTGTCGCATCAGCAACTATTATACGGCCAACTCCGACTCAGAGACATAAATCTTTCCTTAAGGTGTTTTCAGAGAGGTTTGAGATTTCTAATAAGAACAGTTTTTGGAAAGATATTAATCGCTCAAAATTATTTTTGTGTACATCAAATTCCACAACGCTTCTAGAAGCATTAGCTGCTAATATTCCAACAATTATACTACTTGGACATACAGAAGGTTTAATAAGACCTGAAGCAGAGGAATACTATGATGCACTTGAGAAAGTCGGAATACTATTCAAAGATCCAGTTTTAGCCGCTAGTCAGATTAATAAAATATGGTCTGATGTTGATACGTGGTGGCTGAGTGATGATGTACAAAATGCACGGGATAGATTTTGCAAACAATATTCTAATTTAATGGATAATGGTACAAAATATCTTGCTGCATGCATTAACGCTTAATCTTGTGTTTCTTATAATACTTGAATAAATTTTCTATGGTATCTGTGATATATGAGCATTAAAAATAATAATTTCCACTATTGCCCAAACTGCCTTTCAACCAGTCTACGTCCAAATGGATGGTTTGATAAAGGAAGTCTTTGCTTTCCATGTGAATCAGACAAAAATATGGTTTTCACGGATTATTTATCACGAGTAAATGCGTTGCGTTCTTATGTAAGTGAATTGAAAAGCAAAGATACTGCAAATTTGAATCCCCAGTATGACTGTGTAGTTGGCGTTAGCGGTGGTAAGGATAGTACTCGCCAGGCACTCTGGGTTCGTGAAAGATTGGGTATGAAGCCCCTTTTAGTATGTGTTACATACCCACCTATTCAATCTACAGAACTAGGTAAAGATAATTTAACAAATTTGATTGAGCTTGGCTTTGATATTGTGACATACACACCGGCACCAGATACGTCACGCAAACTCACTCGAGAGAGTTTTTATAATTTCGGGAATGTCAGTAAGGCTACAGAGATGGCATTGCATTCTCAGGTACCCAAAGTGGCCATGATTGAAAATATTAAATTAATATTCTGGGGAGATAATCCGGCAACACAGACAGGTGATATGGCTACTTTAGGTAAAAATGTATTTGATGGAAATAATTTATGTAAAATGAACACGTTGACTGATGGTGATAGTGATTGGATTCTATCAGCTGCTCCGTTAAAAAGTCAGCATGAAACATATTTTTATCCTGATGCATCTTATATTGAGAGCCAAGGCATTAATACATTATATTTAGGGCCCGCACTTGATCGCTGGACTATGGTGGACAATTCTATATTTTCTATACTTCATGGTTTGCTACCAAATAATAAATCAAGTATCTCTACTGGTGATTATCTGAAAACAAGTATGCTTGATGAAGAATATACAAATATAAATATGATGATTAAATATTATAAGTTTGGATTTGGTAGAGCAACAGATTTAGTCAATGGACTGATTAGAGATGGCAGTATGACACGAAAAGAAGCAATTGATATCGTGGAAGAAATGGACGGACGATGTTCTGATGAAATAATTATGTCATTTTGTGATTATATCGAAATTACTGTTGGTGAATTTTGGGGGGTTGTTAACAAATATGTAAATAAGGATTTGTTTTATATTTCAAAATCACAGCGACCAAAATCACGATTTAAAGTAGGTGAAGGGCTGGTATCTTGAAAAAAATAGCAATCCTTGATTCAGGAATCGGAAATATTCGATCTGTTATGAATATTTTTGAACGCCAGGGTTTTATGGTGAGTGTTCTAAAAAATAGTCCAAAAGATGATGATTTTAATATCGTTGTTTTACCCGGAGTAGGAAGTGCAGGTTCTGCTGCTGAAACTATTAATGTTAAGTTTCGTACATGGCTTTTAGAAAGAGCTAAAGCTGAAAAAACAATAATGGGTATATGTCTCGGATTCCAGTTGATGTGTGAAGGTACTGAAGAAAGCGGAGGTATTGAAGGACTTGGGCTTTTACCTGGAGTATGCAAGCCATTAGGGTGTTTTGAAAATACTTCATTAAGAGTTGGTTGGCATCAAGTTAACTATTCGGGTTTGCTTTCATCTCATGGTTCAGATTATTACTATTTTAACCATGCTTTTGGTTTAGATAGTAACGAAGCAAACTTGAATAATACTGATTATAGAATTGGAGTTGTAGAAAATACAGTTGCTTGGGTTCGTAATCAAAATATTATTGGTATACAGTTTCATCCAGAAAAGAGTCAAATAGCTGGAAAACACTTAATATATAATCTGGTAGAGGATAAATGATAAGACTGATTGGCTCAGTATTTGTTCAGGGGGATGTTGCGTTACAAACTCATAACTTTGATAACTATAGACCACTAGGTGATCTTAAAGGTGTCCTTGAAATATACGATCAACATTGTGTTGATGAGATATTTATTTCTGCACGTTTAGATGATGTTGATTCTGGACCAAGTTCATATGTTTTAGATAGTCTGATTAAAACAAATATAACCACACCTGTCGTATATTCTGGTGGGATCAGAACTATTGAAGATGTTCGGCAATGTCTTGAGTCTGGTGTGGAGAGAGTAGGTTTGCACTCGCTTTTGTTTATGAAGTCATTGTTAATGGATATAATACAATATATTGGTGTTCAAGGTGTTGTTGCAGTTTTACCCTTTGTTGAAAAAAAGGGTGAATTCTTTTTTTATGATTGTCGAACTAGGAAGGTGTCAAAACCTATTGGTGAGATAATTGCAAACCTTCCTGAAGTAGTTGAATTGCTGCTTATTGATATAAAGGCAGATGGTAGTGAAACTGGTTTCTCTTGGGATGTAATAAAAAAATGTGGTAATCGAAAAGTGATAATTCAAGGTGGAGTAATTCAAGAAGTTGCTTCTCGCAAGGATGCAGATATTCTTGAGAATGAATTATCAGGAGTAGTTATTGAAAATCGCTTACTATGGACAGAATGTGCAACACAAAATTATAAAAAAAATATTCCAGTTTTCATGAGTCGTTAATGGTTGTAAATAATAAAATGTTCGAGTGTAGTCGCTGTTTATATACATATGAGCACCCATTTGGTTTAACTTTTGACTCTAATGGCTGTTGTTCGGGGTGTTTGATTCATGATGAGAAAGATACGTTAGATTGGGATGCCAGGCTGAATGAATTACAGTCTATAGTTAAACCTTATAGATCAAAACAGGGTAATCATGACTGTATTATTCATATTGATGGTACAGCACAATCATATTATGTAGTTCATTTGGCGACTGAAGTGCTTGGTTTAAATCCTCTCTTAGTTAATTATAATTCACACTTTTTGACTGATGTTGGAATAAAGAATATCGCTCAATTGATTACAAGGTTTGATAAGAACTTCTATCAATATACATCTGCACCGTCTGATTATATAAATCTGGTTAAACATTCAATTCAGAAACTTAATAGTGTGTATTGGCCTTATCTTGCAGGAAAAACAAGTTTACCCTATCGTCTTGCAGCAAAAATGAAAATACCGCTAGTTATTAATGGTGCTTGTCAAACTGTCGAACAAGTTGGGATGTTTTCTCACACTGATAATATTGAATATTCACGCTGGTATCGTAAGCAACATGATTTACTTGGTGTTGATGAATCTGATTTTTTAACCGCCTCAGGTTCGATTAATGAAAATTTATTTAATTCACTTCGATATCCAGATGATGAAGATATCAATGATATAGGCATTAGAGGGATATTTTTAAGTAATTATATTCGTTGGGATCCATTTTTACATAATATTGAGATGCTTAAATATGGATTTACACCACAAAGCAATAAGCGTTCATTTGATACCTTTGAAAATGCAGGGTGTTCAGTTTATTTTGGGATGCATGATATTTTGCGAAAAATCACATGCGGACATTCAAAAGCACGTGAACATTTATCTCGCGAAATACGTTTTGGTCGTATCTCTAAAGAAAATGCAATTATTTATTATAATCATTATTTGAAAATGGATGCATCTAATGATGTTAATAGTTTTTTTGATTGGTTACAGGTTGGAGCTGAAGGACGATATTGGTTGATGGAAATATTGTATAAGCAAACAGATATGGATTTTTTATTCAAAAAAAATTCAAGTTCAGAAGTTTTAATGCCTAAAATATTTAGTGAATTCAAAACGAGCGCAAAAGTTCCTGTTGCATTATTCAAACTTTTTGGAAAAGGTATATGATAAAATACGTGGTGAATAAATTATGAATGATAAAATTGTTGCATTCTTCGGTGCAGGTAGTATAGCAGAAAAAACTTTCAGGACGGGTAACTATAAACCAATTATTATATTTGATAATAATAGTGATTTATATGGTACGACAAATATGGGGATTGATATTAAATCTCCTGATGAAATTGATAAATATATTGATTTAATTGATCATATAGTTATTACAACTACATCATTTACAGAAGTAGAAAAACAATTGAAGTCTCTAGGTGTTTCCGAGAATAAAGTTAATATTTCACCTGTACTTAAATCATTAATGTATGTTGGTAGATTAGAATCATTTTCTGGGAGTTATTTGTTCACATCTGGCTTACCTTCATTTTCTAATGATTTAAGTGGGGGAGGACTTTATTTGTTAAAAATTGATGGAAAATCATATAAGTTTGACAAAATTTATTCAGGTAATTGTCATGGATTTGTGTTTGATGATGCTTCTCAGTGTTATTTTCTTACAGATAATAATCGTGGAATTGTAGTACTAAACAAGAAATTAGAAGAACAGTATGTTATTAAAACAGAACCAGGGCTTAGACCTCATGGGATTTCTTTTCTTGATGATGATATGTTTGCACTTGGTTGTTCTTTTGATGATAGTGTTTTAATAATCAATAAAAAAGATGGTGCTGTTCTCTCGCGTATAGGTTTATCTAATCAAAAATTGAAATACAAGTCACCTCAGCATCATTTGAATGATGTTTGGTGTGATAGCGGTACAGTATATGCGTCAATGTTCTCTGTCTCAGGAAATTGGAAAAGAGGTGCATTTGATGGTGGCGTTGTTATGTTTAATGCAGATTTAACAACTGATAGTATAGGTGAATTTGAGGTGGTTTTAGATCATTTACAAATGCCACATAATTTTCAAATTCATGCAGATAATCATTATCTATGTAATTCACTTGATGGACAAGTTTTGGGATCAAATAGAGAAGTAATATTCCAATCTAATGGTTTTGTTAGGGGGGTCTACGCTACAAATACAACATTAATTGTAGGCGAAAGTAGAAATAGAAATTTCGCTAATATAAATAGTAAAATTTCTAATCCTTGTATAGATAGTTATCTATCTATAATAGACAGAGAATCTGGAGCATATCGTTCAATACAGATACCTCCCGATGTATCTGAAGTTCACTCAATCCTACCTCTATACTATGATTAAATTCGTTTCTGATTTAAATGTATAGTTGAGAATAAATAATAAAAGGTAAAAATCAGTGTTTGATAGCTTGAATATAGCAATTGTTTGGGAACAAAAAGAATGGGGAGGGATTGATAGCTATTTATGTTATATGATAAATAATTGGCCAAATCAACATGACAGCTTTGTTATATATTATAACAAAGAGAATAAAGGGGCTCTTAGATTAAAAAAAATTCTAAACAATAAAGTTGAGGTTAGCTTCAAGGAGATCCGTAGTTCTTTCAGGTTTAAGGAATGTGTTAACTTCATGGATGTATTACTTAAATTAACTGCTTATATAATAACACCATTATTATTTATACATAGCATCATAAAATATAAAAATATATTCAAACATGAAAATTTTGATGTAGTAATGGCTCAGAATGGTGGCTATCCTGGTAGTTATGGTGTTATAAGCTCTTTATTTGCTGCATCTTCAACAGGTATTCCTGTTAGGACACTAGTTGTACATCATGCTGCTACTAAACCTGATTTCCTCCAAAATTCATTTCGATTAATAATGGAAAAAAAACTTTCTGTCATTTTATCTAGTGTCATATCCGTTTCGAAAGTAACGGAAGAGACGTTGTTAAAAAATACAAGAATATTTGATGATCAAAATTGTTATGTGACTGTGATAGATAATGGAATACCTTCAGATTCAGAGCATAACAATAACAATGAAAGCAATGCTCATTTATTAACACCAACCATTAATGTAAATGATAAATTAAAAATTGGTATACTTGGTCGATTAGAACCTTATAAGGGACATGATGATTTTTTATGTGCCTTATCACTACTGTCAGATAAATGCCGAAATAAGATTTCTGTTGATATAATTGGTTCTTATAATAAATGTGATTATGATCGATTGATGAGTATCATCAAAATCCTAGACTTAAAAGATTTTGTAAATATAAAGGGTTATGTTGACTTACCTGTGCGAGATATAGTAAATCAGTTGGATTTACTTGCGATGGTTACTAAAACTTTTGAGGGTTTTGGATTGACCATTATAGAAGCGCTATATCAGAATGTACCAGTGCTTGCCACTAAGGTTGGTGTTGTACCAGAAATATTCTCTAACGACAGTAGCTTACTAGTTAATGTGGGTGATTATAATGACATAGCTAGGGCAATTGAATTGTTTGTAAATTCCCCTAATAAAGAAATTTTTATATCTGAAGAAGTTAAACAAAAATTAGCTCGTTATGATGCTAAATATATGGCCTCACGTTATCACCAATATTTTATGTTCGAACGCATTAAGATTTCGTAATCCAAATATTATGAAGGATGTGATATTAGCAATCCTTTTGGGAATGCTAATGTCTGCTTTTGTATTTGTGGAGCTTGCTACTGCGAAGTCTCAAGAGGCGCGCTAGTTTTTTTGTAATTATTTTTACTATTAACTAAAAACAACGCTTGGGAAATATATATAATTTAATGACACCTGCTGTCATTATTTAATATTTTACGATGTCAGTTTATCTTGATACTAGGTAAAGAACTTATGTTGACTTTCAAGTCACGACAAATGAGAGTAAGACATCATGTATTCGCTAATAATTTATTGCCCGTTTTATATAGGATATGATGCTGTATTTTAGAGCGACGCATGTAAATTACCTTTCCGTTCTTTTGTACGGAAATCTATTCTTAATAATTCTGCATAAACAAATGCTAAGCTTTGTTGGTTTGGATAATGTCATTTATATCTTAGGATCCGTATTACTTAGTATTGCAATGTTGTTGGCAAGATTTAATGTAAAGGTGCTTTCAGGTTTTTTTTATATAACGGCTATTACGGTTATATTAAGTGTCTTGTCAACTCTGCTAGTAAATGGTGTCGGTGTTCAAAGTTTTGTAAAATTAATGTGGTTTATATTTAATTACATGCTTTTAGCAACGATCGTGAAAGAAAAAAACGATAGTCAATATTCTGATATTTGTAGATTTTTTATTTTTATTTCCTGGATCCTGGTTCTTGATTTTTTAATATCTGTAGTGTTTTTATCCGGTCATAGAGCGAATGAAGGCGTTTCCCATATATTCCTTCCGGCTCCATTTGATGTTTATTTTGGTTTGATTGCAATACCATTTTTGTTAAATAAAGGTTGGAAGAATCTTCTCCTTGTAGTGTTAATCCTAGTAAAACTATATATGTCTACTCGGGCTGCAATTTTTGCTGTATTGCCTTGTTTTATTTTGATGACTGTTGCCCTTATCTATAACAGAAATAAAAGATTAAGTTGGTCTGTCAAACTAATCTTGATTTTTTCTTTAATTATTTTTATTTTAATGACCTCGTATTATCTGGTTTTACAGTTTAGAGAAGGTGACATAACAGAACCTTATAGCATGATAGCTCGATTGGTTATTTGGTCTAATTATCTTCAGCTTATGGTTGATTATCCATTTGGATTGGGTCCACAAGGTGCACAAAAAATTCTCGCTTTCTACGATCATACGGAATTAATAATGAGTTCTGAGTGGCTAAAAAGAATCTTTGATGCTGATATCGTTAAGTATCGCCAAAATATTTATATATCTAGATCGCAATTTCCGAGTGCCCATAGTATTCATGTTGAATTGATAACGTCATTTGGTATCTTTGGTGTTTTGATCTGGCTTCATCTTCTGATGATGTTGATAAAAGATTTTATTTTTGCATTATCAGGAAAATACATGCTGTTTTCTACAATTTATTCCTCATTTGTAGCAATTTTAATATATGGGTTGTTTAATAACTTTAATTCAGGCGCTTTTTTTCTAGTGCTTATGTATGTAATTTATTTTATATATCGGCAACGTGAAAGAGCTATCGTCATACCTTGATGCATGGATAAATTAGAATATAATTTTTCGATTAAATTGAATTTCTTAAAGTTATAAATATTTATGAGGGCTATATACTTTTGGTATTCGTTAAATGAACTATAGAAAAAAATTGATGGATTGCGTGCTTTTGCTGTAATACCTGTTGTTTTTTTATATAGACTGTTAATGGTTTAGTGGCTGTTTTTATAGGGTAGATGGTTTTGTAGATATTTAAAAACTTGTTTGTAATGATGATGAAATATGCCCTGTTTTTACACCTGAAGGGCATTTAATATCGTATGATGGTGAGCACTTGACTAAAGATGGAGGAAAATATATTGGTGAAATTATCATCCCATTCCTTGTTTGAAGTCCTACAGGATTAATGTAATTATTTTTAGAATATCTAAATATATCTAAATATATCTAAATATATCTAAATATATCTAATGTGTAGTTTGTTCTAATTTAAGTTCTAGGAAAAAGCATATGAAAATACGGTTATTGTTTAAAAATATACTTTGGACAATTGCAACTCCAGTTATTAGAAAAATTCTTGGTGTTCTTCTTAAGTCTAAAGGGAAAAAATATTGTGGGTTAATTTATAATTCGTTAAGCGAATTAAAGGGTATGGATTATTTTTGTGTAAATGAAAATGACTATCATATGATTGTAAATACTAAAGATAGAGAAATTGGTAAGGGCTTATTTTGTTCAGGAAGATTCGATTACAATAAATTAATTACCGCTATTAATCTAATTAAAGCTAGTGGTCGGTTTGAAGGGTATGGTTTTGATACTATTGTTGATGTAGGTGCCAATATAGGGACGATATCTATACCTGCTGTATTAGATGGATTATTTAGTAAAGCGGTTGCTGTAGAACCACATCCTCATAATTTTAAGTTACTGCATGCTAACGTTGTGCTCAATGGACTGAATGATAAATTTACATTACATAATGCCGCTTTAGGTGAGAATGACGGTGTTTTAGAAATGGAAGTGTCAGATGATAATTTTGGAGATCATCGGATTTTAGTGTCTGGTGATGATGGTAAGTTTAATGAATCCAAAAGAGAGAAAATTGATGTTAAATGTACAAGTATTGATTCAATACTAGACCTTGAATCTAACGATGATATGTTGATATGGATGGATGTACAAGGTTATGAAGGATATGTTCTCAGCGGTGCACGACAGATTATATCAAAAAAAATGCCATTAGTAATTGAGTTTTGGCCATATGGTATGAATAGGGCAAATAGTTTTGAAATACTTAAAGAGTCTTTAAAAGGATATAATGGTTTTTATGATCTGGATGCACCTTCAGAATTCCATGAGATTATCATGCTGGATAATTATTTCAAAAAAATTGGAATAGATGGCAACTTTGTTGATTTGTTAGTAATTTGATGACGTTTGTAAACATAAAGTTGGTTTTGTAATGGGTAATAGTGATTGGGTAAAACTTCGTGATAGCTATCTTGATTGGTTGGCTGATTGGCCTAATCGGGTTGGGGTAAAGAAAAAACTATTGTGGCATGGATATTCGTTGTGGTGGTCAACTAATTTGATTAGCAAGGATACTTACATAGCTAATGACTGGTTAATTAGGCTGTGTAATAGAGTTAATGGTGCTGATATCCGTAAATCAAAACGTAGCCTGCAAAGAAGAGGGTTACGCCATATATTATATTTATTTGTTTTAGATATTGTAAGGTTTATTGTAGTGAAATTATTTGTACCTAAAAAAAATGTATGTAAAAAAGACGTATATTTTTTTTCATTACAAATCAATCTAACTGAGGTAAATGGAAAAATAAGAGATAGGCATTATTCAGATTTACATATGAGAGATAGCCGTAATAATATGACGTCCGCGTATTTAATAAGTCTTTCGAAAGCTATATCCGAAATAAAAAACCCTTTTTATTTCAAAAGAAATATAAAAAAAATACTGTCAGCTACTGAGCGCGATGTAATAATAATAGACTCATATATAAAATTTAGCGATGTCATGTTAATACATTTCGGTGTTTTAAAGTTGTGGTTTAGATATGCATTACAGAAAAAAAGTGAAGAGTTTAAACGCAGTGTAGTTATTTCTGGTGTTCAATGTGATGATATTTTATTAGATGAGTTAGAGCAAAGTTTTTTTGGTGCGATACAAACATCACTGATTAGAGCCATATCAGTTAAAAGATGGCTTGAATATATTCAGAGCGATGTAAAAATAGTTACGTATTTGGAGACGGTTTCTGCTATCAGGCCAGTTTACCATTTTGCTAAAGAGGTTAGCAAAGGAAATACATTTATTGCATTACAGCACTCAACATTGAATAAGAATAAGATTGATTTTTTTCATCGAAAACAAGAGTTTAATAAATCGATAGCTGATGGCGTGATATATTCACCTAAGCCTGATTATTATCTTGTACAGGGTGCTCAAGCTAAAGCAATGATTGAGGAGTTTTTTGCTTCTGATAATATTTTTGTTATTGGCTGTGTAAAATTCGATCGTTATCGCAATATTCTTGATGATGCCTTATCACTCGGAAATCGAGCAAGTGAAACAATTAATAAGCAGGATGATTTTGTAGTATTGATTGCTCCATCATTTGGTGTTGATGCTCTGAATATTTTGTCGATGTTTAAAGATATAGATTTAAGCAAAGATGAGTATAAATCATTGAAATTCATTATCGCTCCCCATCCTCTTGTTAGGCAAGATGAAATTAAAAATATAATAGACAATCTAAAGCTTTCTAATGTTTTTGAGTTTTATTCTGAGCTTAATACCCAAGAGCTGATTCTTGCATCAGATCTTGTTGTATGTGGATACTCTTCAATAGCGCTAGAGTCCTTGATCTTTTTAACACCATCTATACGTGTGGTTGACAATAGAACTATTCCTCTATTTGAAAATGAACCTGGAATTCCTTATGTTCATACTAAAGACCAATTTTGGTCTTCTTTGATGGGGTTTGTAAATAAGGATTATTTAGAAAAAAATAAGATAGAGCGAAATAAACTTATATCAAGTTATTTTTATAAGATTGATGGAGCAGCATCTGATCGTTTTTGGCAGGTGGTAAGAGATATAAATTAGATTTTATTATTGGTTGACGTGGTTTCAAGCGTTTATTCTAGAAATTTTATTCGGGTATACATTTATGAGTTCAAATAAGGCATTAAAAATAAATCTTGGAGCGGGTACCGATATAAGGGATGGGTTTATAAATCATGATATAACTCAATTATCTGGAATAGATGTTGTTCATAATTTAAATTCTTACCCGTGGCCATGGGAAGATAATAGTGTTGATGAAATAATAGCGATAGACGTACTTGAACATGTTAATGATTTTCTCCCTGCCATGGAGGAGTTACATAGGATAATTAAGGTTGGAGGAGTACTTAATCTTAAAGTACCCTATTGGAATTCAGTGTTTCGCCATATTGATCCAACTCATCAAAGGGGGTTTCATGAGGTGACGTTTCATTTTTTTGATCCAAGCAAAGAGTTGTGCAAATTGAGAAGTTATTATACTGATGCACGTTTCACAATAATGGAGGAAGTATTTATTCTGATACCGTTCACTCCATATCTTAAGCTTCCATTTATTAAAAGAATTGAGGTGAAAAATAAGTTTTCTAAACGAATTGTAGGTTTTGTTGGTAACCTTTTATCAAACATAATTCTTGACTTAGAAATAACACTAAAAAAAATTCCAAATGATGAAAGTGGCTAGATTAGTAAAAATGCAATTGATGTTCATTACTTTTCAATGGTTAATCGGAAAAAGGCAGCGGGGCCTATATTGTAATTATTAGATTGATTAAGATATTAATTGATATGTTACATATACTAATATCGAATATATTTTGTATCTGAGAATGAGTTATTAATTAAATTAGTAATAGTCATATACAGAAAAACGAGCCTACAAAATCATATTTGAATTATTTTAAAAAATTTATTACGTCAATGGGATAATCGACTTACTATTAATTATGTAAATGGAATATAGAAAAGAAATAGATGGGTTGAGAGCATTAGCAGTTGTGCCTGTTGTATTTGCTCATGCAGGGTTACCTTTAGCTAAAGGTGGTTATATTGGTGTTGATGTTTTTTTTGTTATAAGCGGATATTTGATAACAACAATTATTTTGTCTGAAATAGAGTCAGGCAAGTTCTCGATAGTTAATTTTTATGAGCGCCGGGCTAGGAGAATATTGCCAGTGCTTTTTGCAGTAATATTGGTATGTATTCCATTTGCTGTGATTTTTATGGTGCCCAATCAGTTGGTGAGTTTTTCAAAAAGCGTTACCTCCGCAACTGTTTTTTTCTCAAATTTTTTGTTCTGGTCAGAATCAGGTTATTTTGCAGAGGCATCAAAGTATAAACCACTTTTACATACTTGGAGTCTATCAATAGAGGAGCAATACTACTTATTGTTTCCTGCCTTCTTAATGGTGTTCTCCAAATTTGGCAACAGCAAGATTATATTGCTGATATTTGTTTTTACTGTTTGTAGCTTTTCAGCAGTTTTTTTTGAGGAATACTTAACTGAAAAGCCTGGAATATTCGCATACTTCATGACATTCACTAGAATTTGGGTGTTATTTACTGGCTCGTTAATAGCGTTTTATCTATATAAAAAAGAAAAAATAATTCCAACTACCTATTCGAATGTTTTAAGTGCGATTGGGGTTTTGTTAATTATTTATGCTGTCGTTTCCTTTAATGAATCTACACCATATCCAAGCTTGTATAGCTTGTTTCCTGTTTTGGGAACATCGTTGATTATCCTTTTTTGTCAAAAACAAACCATTATTGGAAAAATTCTGTCGTGGAAGTATTTTGTTGGTATCGGATTAATTAGTTACAGTTTATATATGTGGCATTATCCAGTATTGGTGTTTTTTAGGTTATCATCAGAAGAGTTATTGGATAGTCATAAGTATGAAATTATTTTACTAATTTTTCTTATTTCGATTTTAAGTTACTTTTATATAGAAAAGCCATTTAGAGATAAAAAAAGAATATCTAAAAATGGTTTGCTTCTGCGTATAGGAATTGTTTTTTCTGCGGTTATGTTTTTTAGTGTATGCGGAGTAATGTCTAATGGATTTATTAACTTGTATCCAAAAGAAGACCGTTATCTATTCGAAATAAAATATAAAGAACAGGGTGAATATGTTAACTACCATAGAAATCGGTTATTATATAAGCCATTTTCTGATAATGACAAAAGAAAAAAAATGTTTTTAATTGGAGATAGCTATGTAGGCGATTTTATTAATATGGGATATGAGAGTAAGTTTCTTAATAATTATCAAGTTTCTACACACGTAATAAATAATAAATGCGGTATATACTTAGGTAACGCTGATATAGCAAATTATCATGGTAAGCATATTGAATCAATATGCAATAAAAGAAGATTTAATAAAGAGTCTTATTTATTTATTCGTTCAGCAGACATTATTGTACTATGCGCATATTGGCGAGAATGGACAGCAAAACATTTGTTAGAAACAATAGAAAATCTTAAACTTAGAAAGGACCAAAAACTGCTAGTGATTGGGTCAAAAAATTTTGGAACAATCCGTCCAAAAGAATATGTAGGTTTATCATCTCGCGAGAAACAGCAAATAAGGTATAAAATTCCAAAAAGAGATCGTGAAACAAACAAAACATTACGCAAAAGTATAAAAGTTGATGATTTTCTTGATATACAAAGACTTGTATGTAACAACGACGAAATATGTCATATTTTCACACCAAGTAATAAACTTATTTCATATGACGGAGGACACATAACTAAGGAAGGAGCTATATATATCGGAAATATATTATCGAAACACCACATAATTAAGGATTTATAGTTTGGAAATTATTGATTTAATTTATTTGTTATTTTAAAAATTTTCAAATTTAATTCCGGAAGTTGAAAATGAAAATAAATATTTATATTTTATTATAATAAAATTGATACAGAGACATACTATGTTTGAAAACACATATAAAAATAAAACGGTACTTGTAACAGGTCATACTGGTTTTAAGGGAAGTTGGTTGTCGGCATGGTTGACGACACTAGGCGCAAAGGTTGTAGGGATTTCAATTAATGTACCTAGTTCACCATCTAACTATGAGGCTTCAGAAGTAAATAAACTTGCTAAAGATATCAGAATTGATATAACAGATCTTGAATGTCTAAAAGATACGATGAAGCAATATCAGCCAGATTTTGTTTTCCATCTTGCAGCCCAAGCATTGGTTCGATCGTCCTATGATGATCCCCTTTCTACTTTAACGATTAATGCAATAGGGTCTGCAAATGTGTTGGAGTCATTACGGTATTTAGATAAACAAGTTGTTGCTGTAATGATAACAAGTGATAAGGCATATGATAATGTTGAATGGGTATGGGGTTACCGTGAGACAGATAAACTTGGGGGTAAAGATCCTTATAGTGCATCTAAAGGTATGGCTGAGTTAGCCATTCATTCATATGTATCTTCCTTTTTTTCATCACCTGACTCCAATGTACGAGTAGGCATAACTCGTGCGGGAAATGTTATTGGCGGTGGAGATTGGGCCAAAGATCGTATAGTACCTGACTGTATGAGTGCATGGTCACTTGGTGAGATAGTCGATATACGTAGTCCTGATGCAACACGTCCATGGCAGCACGTATTAGAGCCACTGAGTGGATACCTTGCTCTAGGAGTTGAATTACATAACAGTAATAAATTCCATGGCGAAGCATATAATTTTGGACCACCTGCTAGCCAAAATCATTCTGTCAAAGAGTTGATTGATGAAATGAATGAATATTGGGAAAATGTCCGCTGGAATGATATTTCTAAAGATGAAACACATTTACATGAGGCAGGTTTGTTAAAGCTTAATTGTGATAAGTCATTACATTACCTTGATTGGCTTCCTACCTTAAATTTTGATGACACTGTTCGTATGACTGTAGAATGGTATAAGTATTTCTATCAAAATAAGGGTGTTTCTATGCAGAATTTTACTCTCGGACAGATCGATGAGTATACAAATTTTGCGCGAACACGGGGTATGAAATGGGCGGAGATATGATTAATGGAGTTATAATTACACCTTTAAAATCTATCTCTATCCCAGGGGGGGATGTACTTCATGCAATGAAATGTAGTGATACAGGCTATGCAGGTTTTGGTGAAGGTTATTTTTCAATGGTTAAGCCAGGTATAATTAAGGCATGGAAACGTCATAAAGAAATGGTACTTAATTTAGTAGTACCTGTTGGTGCAATTCGTTTTGTAATGTTCGATGATAATAGCGATTCGCCAAGTTACCATAATTTTCAGGATATCGTACTCTCGCGCAATAATTATTGTCGCCTTACTATTCCTCCTATGATCTGGTTAGGTTTTCAGTGTGTAGGTGAAGATGAAGCTATGTTGTTGAATCTGGCAAGCATTATTCATGACCCAGATGAAGCTGAGAGAAAAGAAATTAATAAAATAGAATTTGATTGGAGCTCCTAAAATATGAAAGTTGTAATTCTTGCTGGTGGTTTTGGTACTAGATTAAGTGAAGAGACAGATGCAAAACCAAAACCTATGGTTGAAATTGGAGGGAAACCAATTATATGGCATATTATGAAAACTTATTCTAGTTATGGATTTAATGAATTTGTAATTTTATTAGGCTATAAAGGATATGTAATTAAAGAATATTTTTCAAATTATTTTTTACATCAAAGTAATGTCACAATTGATCTTGCAAATAACAAAATGGAAATACATCAGAATGAGTGCGAGCCATGGAAAGTAACTCTATTAGAAACAGGGTTAAATACAATGACTGGCGGCCGTATAAAACGTGCTGCAGAACATATCAATAACCAACCTTTTTTATTAACATATGGTGATGGTGTGTCTGATGTAAATATTTCAGATGCTTTAACTTTTCATAAAAAACACAGAAAGTTAATTACAATGACAGCTGTCCAACCTGCAGGTCGCTATGGTTCATTAAACATCGAAGATGAAGGTTTTGTTTCTCGTTTTTTGGAAAAACCACGTGGAGATGGGGCTTGGATAAATGGTGGATACTTTGTATGTGAACCATCTATTCTCGATTATATAAATGACGATTCAACTATTTTTGAGCAGGAACCCTTAACAACATTAGCAAATGAAGGTCAATTAGTTGCTTTTAAGCATAAGGGATTTTGGGAATGCATGGATACACAAAGAGACAAAACAAATCTTTGCGAATTATGGGATAAAGGCCAGGCGTTATGGAAACATTGGTAAAATAATGATATTAATTACAGGTGGCTTGGGGTATCTGGGAGGCAGAATAGCTAAGCATTTATTAGAAGAGGGGTATAAAGTTAGACTAGCCACAAGTAGAAAAAATGCTTTAATACCGAAAGAAATAAATGAATGTGAAGTAGTGCAAATAAACTTACAAGACTTTAAATCTCTTAAAATAGCAACTGAAGGTGTTTCAACAATTATTCATCTTGCGGCAATGAATGCGCAATCATGCTCTAAAGCCCCCGAAGAAGCGCTAATAGTCAATAGCTTGGGTACATTAAAACTATTGAAAGCTGCTGTTGAAAATAAAGTTAGTAAATTTATTTATTTTTCCACCGCTCACATCTATGGCTCCCCCTTAAGAGGTAATATTTCAGAGTCATCACTACCTAAACCAGTACACCCGTATTCTATAACGCATCGTACTGCAGAAGATTATGTCTTTGAATATAGTAAAGATGGACCGTTATCAGGAGTGATTTTTAGATTGTCAAATGCGGTCGGTTATCCTCTATCTAAAGATTCTGATTGTTGGATGTTAGTTGTAAACGATCTGGTAAAAAATGTCATAACTGACAATAAAATACAATTACGATCTAGTGGTGATACAAAAAGAGACTTTTTGCCGATTTCAGATGTGTGTACTGCAGTGAGTTTTATACTTGAAAATAGCTTAGATACAAGTTGTGAAGTTTACAATATTGGCAGCGGTTGTTCGATGACTCTAAATGATCTAATAGAGCTGATAGCAGAAAGAGCTGAAAAAACTTTAGGTAAGCGACCCGATATTGAGTTTTTTGATAAAAATAATAGTTTTGAAGAAGTGAATGATTTACACTATTCAGTAGAAAAGATAAAAAGCTTAGGTTGTCATTTGAATAATAATATAAATCATGAGATTGATAAGCTATTAGTACTTTGTAAGCATTGGTATTAGTATGATACAACGTAAGCTATTTTCAGTAGGTGAATATTCAAGCTGATGAAAAAATGAAAAACCATATATACATTAAAAATGACTTAGAAAAACCTTTTGGTATTCTATTCTCAGTTGTATTCTTAATGATTGCTTTATCTCCTTTAATAAGTTCTGGGGGTATTCGTATTTGGTCGTTATTCATATCAGCAATATTCTTATTGCTAGCCTATGCAACCCCTAAAATATTTAGTATTCCAACCAAGCTTTGGATTAAACTTGGAATATTGCTCGGCTCTATCACTGCCCCAATCGTCATAATGTGTGTTTATTTTAGTACAGTAGTCCCAACTGGTCTTATAATACGTTTTTTATTTCTCCGTCTATTTCTGAATCTATCTATTGTCAATTAAAATCTTGAAAAATATAATCAATACCAAGGTGATGACTCATACGACCATTCAAGTTATGGGCAAGGCATAGGTAATAAAAAGTATTCATTTTTCTGTGAGATAGCAATGGTAGCTATCGTTAATGTCGATTACCTAGAATAGCTGTGTAGTATTCAAGCAGCTTAACTGCTAGTAGTGGATGGCTGTTAAATTAATTCGGAATAAATATAAATTTACACTCTCTTTTATTTAAAGTTTTAACTGTTTATTGTATGGGATATGAAGTTGATGTTTTTTGTTTTATCTATAGACGTTGGTACTAAATATGATTGCTGAGGCACCAATGATTAGCATTATAATGAATTGTTATAATTGTGATAGATTTCTTGAGGACGCAATTGATTCTGTTTATGCGCAGACATTTACTGATTGGGAAATTATATTTTGGGATAACGCATCTTTAGATAAAAGCTCACAAATAGCAAAAAAATACGATTCAAAGTTAAAGTACTTTTGCGCTAAAAAAACAACACCACTTGGCGAGGCTCGGAATATTGCTTTGCAAAAAGCTAATGGTAAGTATATTTGCTTCTTGGATTGCGATGACCTTTATTTAAAAAATAAACTTGAAAAACAATTTAGTTTAATGGAGAAAAGCCAATATGCTATGAGTTACGGTAGCACTATTGTGATTGATGAATATGATGATAAAATTCGTAATGAACGTGCTAAATATAATAGTGGATATATTCTGGAGAAGTTATTGTATAGGTATGATGTTAATATGTTAAGTGTAATGATTCGTCGTAGCATCTTAATAGATAATGATTTATCATTTTTACCACATCTTCAATATTGCCCTGATTACAACCTCTTTATGGAAATCGCATCTCGTTATCCGATTGGTGTGTTGCCGGACTATATTGTTAAATACCGTGTGTTGTCTAACTCCTTATCTAGAAAAACATTGCATCTTGTTTCGACAGAAAATAAATATACACTTGATCATATATTAGAGAGAGACAAAAAAATCAGCATTCAATACCCTGAAGCAGTAAAGGCTGCTTACTCTAAACTTCATTATTACAATGCGATTAACTTCATAAGTAAAGATATGTTAAATGAAGCGAAAAATGAAATTAAGACTGTGTTAACTCAGAGGTGGGAATATATAATTCTATATATTTTGTTACATTTACATTTACCTAAAAAATATCTACTTCGTTTACTAAAACGTTAAAGACAAGGCCGGGATAGACTGAGTAATAGTGCGGAGACGTTTAAAATGTCTGGCAATACTATTTAATGATCCGCCTTTCTGCAAGAGTTTCCGCGTCTATTTCTTTGTTTATCGCTATATTAAATTCGGATTCGATATCCCATTTTTAATGCTCCTTTTTTACACACCACATACAGAAGCACTGTAAATCGTCTAACAAGAAAAATGTACTCGGCCATGAACATCCCCCCCGATAAAGTAGACATCAAAATCTAACTAACTAGATGATGTGTAAAATGCCAAGACACACAAAAACAAGATGAGCCAGGTATTACTTAAATGAGTTCAAAGTTAAAGCAATTGAACGTTCTGATAAAAAAGTGGCAGTAGTTTTTTGCGGAAGAGCAACAGAACGATTTGGGTTCATAAAAAGATATGAGCAAGATCTCGGGGTAAGTTACCTTTACGATTGGTTTAAGGATTCATGAATGGGTACCTATAAATATTGACGTGGTACTAGCTTTGCTAAAAAGTTAATTGCGCTGGTGATGGACTTAAGATACAAAGTAATAGAATATCTGTATTTAAGTTGCTGTTTGGGTTAATGTTGTATGCTTCATTAATTTCTGTCTATATTGCGATGCTCATAAATATACAACCTAATAAAAAATAGACAAATATTTTTTATTTCTCCTTATAATAACTTTAATACAGATAAATTTATATCTGCTTGGATTCCATATGTACCATAATAAGTTAAATAATTTACCAGAATTTTGGAGGTTTTTCTGAATGTGCGGTATTGCTGGATTTTACGCTGGTAATTTGGGTAGTGATTCCATTGGCATTTGTAAAAATATGATTCGCAAACTTCATCATAGGGGGCCTGACGACTCTGGTATTTGGGTAAGTGATGTAGCAGATGTAACACTTGGACATGCGCGACTTTCAATTCAAGATCTTTCATCAGCGGGCCATCAGCCAATGAGCTCATCATGTAACCGTTATGTTATTGTTTTTAATGGCGAGATTTATAATCATATAGAGATTAGAGAAGAATTAAGTTCAATTAACTTTTCACCTAAATGGATTGGACATTCTGATACTGAAACTTTATTGGCTGCAATTTCTATCTGGGGTGTTGATGAGTCAATTAAACGTTGTGTTGGAATGTTTGCGTTTGCCGTATGGGATAACGAAAAAAATGAACTAATTCTTGGGCGTGATAGGTTAGGTGAAAAACCTCTTTATTACGGTTGGCAAGGAAACACCTTCTTATTTGGTTCAGAATTAAAAGCGTTACGAGAACATCCTGCTTTCCTTAATGACATTAATCGAGATGCTTTGTGTTTATTGTTTCGTCACAATGTCATATCTTCTCCTCATTCAATTTATAAAGGCATATATAAATTATTACCTGGCACTGTTTTATATTTAAGAAAAGGTTCTAATGAACCTGTAATAAAAACATACTGGAATATTAAATCTGTAGCTGAGACGGGTAGCTCAAATATATTCTTGGGAAGTGACAAGGAAGCATTACTAGCCCTAGAACAAGTTATGTCACAAGCAGTTTCAGGACAAATGATATCTGATGTTCCTCTAGGCGCCTTTCTTTCTGGAGGAGTAGATTCTTCAATTGTTACTTCTCTAATGCAAGCTAACTCTAGTACTCCAATAAAAACTTTTTCTATTGGTTTTGATGAGCAAGGTTATAATGAGGCTGAACATGCTAAAATTGTAGCAAAACATCTTGGTACAGAGCATACGGAGCTATATGTTTCTTCATCAGAAACATTAGACGTAATACCTAAGTTGGCAACAATGTTTGATGAGCCATTTTCAGATTCATCTCAGATTCCCACATACTTAGTATCATCTATGGCTAAACATCATGTTACTGTTGCACTTTCTGGTGACGGTGGAGATGAGCTATTTGCTGGTTATAATCGACATTTTCGAGCAAAGTCTATTTGGAAACGCATAAGCTATCTCCCTTTACCTATGAGAAAACTTATGTCAAATATGATGTTAATGATTCCACCACAAATGTGGGATCATCTATATCGTATGCTGACACCGATTATTCCATCTCATTTACAGTTTAATTTACCAGATGACAAGATACGCAAATTTGCAGAAGTATTATCGGTGGAAAGTCCCGAATCGATGTATCGAAGTTTAGTCTCTCATTGGAAATATCCTGAAAATATTGTATTGGGTAGTAAAGAGCCAATAACTGTACTTACAGATAATTCGATGTATGCAGACTTATCTGACTTTGAAAACAAAATGATGTTTCAGGATATGGTTAGTTATTTGCCTGATGATGTACTTACTAAAGTAGATCGTGCAGCTATGTCGGTTAGTCTGGAAACGCGTGTTCCAATGCTAGATCATCGAGTAGTTGAATTTGCGTGGCAATTACCCCTCAATATGAAAATCCGTAATGGGGAAGGTAAGTGGCTGTTAAAACAATTGCTCTACAAATATGTCCCTAAGAAGCTGATAGATCGTCCGAAAATGGGGTTTGGAGTGCCGATTGATTCATGGTTACGGGGTCCCCTTCGAGACTGGGCTGAAAGTCTTTTAAATGAAAATCGTCTTCGTCATGAAGGTTATTTGAATCCTGCTCCAATTCGTAAAAAATGGGAAGAACATTTATCAGGTAAACGAAATTGGCAGTATCATATTTGGGATGTATTAATGTTCCAACAATGGCTTGAAGCTCAATAATATATGCGTAAAAAATTACTTTTTGTAGTAAATGTCCCCTGGTTTTTTCTCTCGCATCGTCTGCCTATTGCTATTGCAGCTAAAGAATCTGGCTATGAGGTACATCTAGCTACTAGTGCTGGTCGAGAACTTGAAAAAATTCGTGAGAAGGGTATTTTTGTTCATGAAATACATTTTACACGAAGCTCATCTATGCCACTGGCAGAGATTAAAATACTAGTTTCTTTATATAAACTTTATAAAAATCTTCAGCCTGATATTGTTCATCATGTCACTATTAAACCAGTATTGTATGGAAGTTTTATTGCTGGTATTACTAAAGTACCACATATAATAAATGCTATATCTGGTTTGGGCTTTGTTTTTATTGCAGAAGGTTTTATAGCAAAAATAAGATGTTTATTAGTGAAAGCAGCTTATCGACATGTATTTCGAAAAAATAATATTATTGCTATATTCCAAAACCCTGATGACAAAGAACAATTTGTTAATGAAGGAATGTTGATTGAAAGTCAGACAGTTCTAATTAGAGGCTCGGGAGTTGATGTTTCTAAAATCAGGGTTGTAGATGAGCCATCGGGCATACCAACTATTGTATTAGTTGCTCGTATGTTGTGGGATAAGGGAATTGGCGAGTTTGTTGATGCTGCAAACTTGTTAAAAAGTCGTGGCGTAAATGCACATTTCAAACTTGTAGGGGGGATTGACAAAGGAAATCCAAAAGCAATTGATAAGGAACAAATTGATTTATGGTGCAAGGAAGGCTTTGTTGAATGGCGTGGTCATTCTGACTCTATAGAAGAGGTGATTTCTGGAGCAAATATTGTTTGTCTGCCTTCATACCGTGAAGGATTACCAAAAGTACTTATTGAGGCTGCTGCATGTGGACGTGCAGTTGTGACAACTGATGTACCTGGTTGTCGATATGCGATTGAACCTAATGTCACAGGTTTATTAGTACCTGCGTATGATGTGAAATCGTTAGCTGAAGCTGTGGCTAGTTTAATCAGTGATGATACCTTACGTCGACAGATGGGTATGGCAGGTCGTTTATTAGCTGAAGAGGAGTTTGATATTCATAAAATTATTAAATTACACCTTGAGCTATATGGAGAATCTTTTATATGAGTTGTATTCTTGTGACGGGAGCGAACGGTTTTGTTGGACGTGAATTATGTCAGATTTTAATTGAATGTGGTCACATCGTACACGCAGTTACTCGACGTCAATACCAATGTAAGAGTCTATCTACACTTAAGTATTTTACAGTGAAAGATATTTGCGAAAATACTTTGTGGGAAAGTGCGATAAAAGGTGTAGATTGTGTAATTCATTTGGCTGCACGCGTACATGTTATGGTAGACAATTCACGTGATCCACTTTCTGTATATCGTGAAGTTAATACTAAAGGAACAATGAATCTTGCACGTCAGGCGTTAAAGGCAGGAGTTAAACGCTTTGTGTATATTAGTTCAATTAAAGTAAACGGCGAATGCACCACAATTAATATCCCATATACTGATACAGATAACCCTGCCCCATCTGATCCGTATGCGATTTCTAAATATGAAGCCGAGCAGCAATTATTAGAACTTTCTAGTTCAGGGGATCTTGAAATTGTTATTATACGTCCACCATTAGTATATGGTCCAGGTGTAAAAGCTAATTTTTTATCAATGCTGCGATGGTTGAACAAGGGTATCCCATTACCTTTTGGTTCTATACAGAATAAACGTAGCTTGGTTGCTCTTGATAACTTAGTAGATTTAATTTTAACCTGTATTGAGCAACCTGCTGCAGCGAATCAAATATTTTTAGTTTCTGATGGGGAAGACTTGTCTACAACTGAACTTTTAAGTCGTGTTGCAAGTGCACTCGGTAAAAAGCCAAGGTTATTGCCTGTAAATCAGCAGTTACTTGAGTTGATTTTAAGATTCATTGGTAAAAAAGATTTAGCACAACGATTGTGTAGTTCTCTGCAAGTAGATATCAGTAAAGCTAAAAAATTATTAAACTGGACACCACCTGTCAGTGTTGATGAAGGCTTGCGGAAAACGGCAGATGCGTTTAAGAGCAGTCGATAGGGCAGTCGAATGTCTCTTGATTTTGACTCTGGGCTGCTCTTAGACTTTAGATTGTTTCATTACTGAATTCAAAGGGAGGTGTTATGAGGTTTGAGGATATGGATGTTTGGAAGTGATCGGTTCGTTTGTCGATTGCTATTTATAAAGAATTAGCTAAGTTGCGTGATTTTGGCTTTAAGGATCTGATTAATCCTTCAGGATTGTCGATTCCGAGTAATATTGGTGAGGGTTTTGGTCGGGCTTCTGATAAGGATAAGCGTAATTTTCTTAATTATGCGAAGGGTTCTTGTGCTGAATTACGAACTCAGATTTATATTTTGAAATGAGATTGGTTCTATCTAGAAGAATCTGGGTAAAAGCTGGATTGTTGAATCTGAAGATATTTCGTTGATGTTGACAGGGTTGATGAGGTATCTGGAGAAGAGCAGTCGGTAAATCAGTCTAAATGCAGCCAGAAATCACAATAAAGGGCGATAGGTGTGTTTTAGGCTTAACATTAATCGACATTCAACTTTGGTATTTATAATTATGAGACTTACAACTAATCAAATTGAATTTATTCGTCAGCTTGTAACCCCATTGATGGGGGCTGATGTACAAGTGCGGGTGTTTGGTTCGCGGTTAGATGATAGTGCAAAAAGGGGGCGATCTCGATTTATTTCTTGAGTTACCAGAAGCAGTTGATAACCCAGCAATGTTAGCCGTGCAGTTGTCGGCTAAGGTATCGCGTAGAATGAGTGGGCGTAAAGTGGATGTTTTAATAAGTGCTCCTAATCTTAAGGTGCTTCCTATTCATGAATTTGCTCATAGAGAAGATAAACTACTATGAATGTTGATAATACTACTAAGTTACGCTTTAACTCTTGCGATTCGTGAAGATGCTCCCGATGTTAAATCTATTTTGCTTAATTCTGACATGGGTTTTTTTGAAGTCCCAGCATTAAATGTTAAGTCACCATCCACTCGTTTTAAAATCCGTGGTCATTTATTTCATGTCGATTTATTAACACCATTAATTGGGCCAGATAATAGTTCACCTGTAAAATTGAAACAGTTTAAGAGTTATGGACATCCTACAAGGTTTTTAGATTTCATATTGAATGATGCACAAATTGCAGTTGGTCCTTTTAGATCTGGTGTGTTAGTTAATGTCCCTTCTCCTGCTCGTTTTGCTTTTCATATTAGTGATTTCTCAACGACGCCCTGTTGCTCAACAAACAAAAGCAAAAAAGATATTATGCAAGCAGAGATGCAATTTAATGTGTTATTAGTAGACAGTCCGGTGCTATTTGGGCCGTTTGTGATGCATTAGATAGTATGCCAGATAAATTTCAGCATCAGTTAAAACTCGGTTTGAGTAAAATTAATGAAAGTATTCGGGATAAGATACTTGAACATTCATTTTTTTAGCAGTTATAGAGCAGTCGATTGCCGAAAAAGGCTTTACTCTAGACTGATTGATGAAAGCCTCTCGACTGCTCTCAAACATGGAGGTTATATATGATTAAACATCATGGTGCTGTTAATGGAGTAACAGGTTCATGCCATGAATTGGTATGTGATGATGGTCGTTCTGTTTTAATTGATTGTGGTTTATTTCAAGGCGCAGAAACATCGGGTAAGGGGTGAGTTTTGAACAGTTGGAAATTGAATTTCCAGTTGAACATATTCAGGCACTTGTTGTTACTCATGTTCATATTGATCATATTGGTCGTATTCCTTATTTATTAGCTGCGGGATATAAAGGGCCGATTTATTGCAGTCAGCCCTCGGCGTTATTATTACTGCTTGTATTAGAAGATGCGCTTAAAATCGGTTATTACGAGTAATAAACGTTTAATTGATCAATTCTTAAAACAAATCCAAAAACAACTTCGGCCTCTGCCTTATAAAAAATGGCATATGCTTATTGATGACGATCATAATTCTGATTCAAGCCTTAAAGTAAAACTCTCTCCCGCTGGTCATATTCTTGGATCGGCTTTTGTTGAATTTCTCTACACTAAAAATAATCCTAAAATAACAAAACGTCTCCTTTTCTCGGGTGATCTAGGCGCGCCTCATACGCCATTACTTTCTTCACCAAAATCCCCATATCGAACGGATGCATTAGTGATTGAAAGCACCTATGGTGATCGTAATCATGAAGGTCGATATGATCGTCGTGACCGTCTCAAGCAAGTGATTGATTCTGCATTCAAAAATCGCGGTACGGTTTTAATCCCCTCGTTTAGTATTGGACGTACACAGGAACTTTTATATGAAATAGAACATATAATTCATGCTCATAAAACTAATCGCTTAAAGAGTGATCTTAGCTTGGATGATGTTGAAGTCATCATTGACTCACCTCTGGCGGCTAAATTTACAAGCTGTTATCGTAAGTTACGTCCATTTTGGGTAAAGAAAGCGAAAGCAAAAATAAAAACGGGCCGTCATCCTTTAACTTTTGAACAACTTTTGACCATTGATGATCATTAAACGCATCTTCAAACAGTAAGGAAATTAAAGTCACTATTCCTGAATAAAGCTAAGTTAAAGGGTTGTTTTACTATCATGATAAATTTGATTGGATTTTTATTACATTTTAAAGTTAGTTTAGATATTGTTTACCTTGACGCATGTGTGATGATAAGAATATAACCATTCCCAACAAAAGTATCGAAGTATAGTTATTCATAAGTACCACTGAATGATCAGTTAGTGAAAAGGCCGAAAGAGCAATAATATGGATTAAGCCTAGTACTGCAGTTGGTTTGCATATTTTATAGTCTTTAATAAAAATAAAGGTAGGGTAATAAAGAAGTAGTAATAATGTTAGCAAGCCAAACAATCCCTTTGCAGTTGCAACCTCCATGAATGTATTATGAGGGTTTGAAAATTTGCGGATAGCTGGGTTTACATTTCCATCTTTAATATAGCGTTTTGCATTTATATTGTAGTTGCCTGGACCAATACCAGTTAAGGGATTATCACGAATGAATAATATTGCTGTTCGCATCATTTCTAAGCGTACTCCTGTAGAGGTATTCGAACTACTAGCTTTAGCATGATCTTCTGCCTGAAAATATTGCTGTGCTTCATTTATAGCTATATCCACACCATTTTTAACGATGGCCGAATTTTGATAAAACAAAAAGGTAACTAGACTGATCGTGGTCAAACTTGTAAACATCCAACGAGGTTTAGAAAAAAACATAACGCAGGCTAGCCCCGTAATAATAAAGCCAACATAAGCTCCACGTGAGCCCGATAAGCCAGCTGAGCCTAATGCGGCAGCGATGGATAACAAAATAAACAAAAGACCTAGCTTGTTGAGCTCCTTAAAATTTTGCCAGATGAAATAGAGAGAGAAAAATCCTATTAATACTGCAAATGGCCCAATAATGTTTTTGCTATAAATGCCCCATGCTGTAGATTTTCCCAGTATATATACATCATAATAAGCTTGGCCAAATAGAAAAAAACCACCTAAAATTGCGCCACGTAATAACCAAGTACTACAGTCTGAATAACGTCTTAATAGTAGGTATAGAGGAATTACCATTATGAAACGTAATTCTGTTCCTAAGTAGCGGGTTTGAGTTTCCCCCCATCCATTTGCTAAAGATGAGATAATAAACATTGAAAAATAAGCTGCGCATATCCATAAAAAATACTTTTCTTGTTTGAGTAAAGGTTCACGCGGTTTTCTTAGAGTGAATAAGGCTATAAGCACAAGCAAATTAAAGATGTTAGTAATCCAATGTCTAACACTCATACCGGCAATGGGAAATAGAAATATCAGTAAGTATACAATGCGTTCTGTTTTAT